>Ga0105243_10000304_pt1 | contig 54431 bp, 35 predicted proteins | sample KBSM34metaG_FD_81525 | JGI IMG/M metagenome (GOLD analysis project Ga0105243, IMG submission 81525) | Miscanthus rhizosphere microbial communities from Kellogg Biological Station, Michigan, USA - KBS M3-4 metaG | ecosystem: Host-associated > Plants > Roots > Rhizosphere > Soil | place... | reverse complement strand
TTAAAATAAAACGTAATAAAATTAAAGCTTTGCGTTAAAAAACTTGATGTATTCAATTAGAGTTGGATGATTTTTAAAACGCAAAGGAATAGTGATTCGAGTGCTTTATTGTAAGAATGCAAAGTAGGGCGACTTTGTCGCTGAATAAGCTGTATGAAAAAGCATCAGTTCCATTAAAATCGAGTGATATAAAGTCAATTTACCTGAGCTGCTGGGAGAAAACTATAACCACAAAAGTCACAAAAGTTTTAGGAACACTTTAGGAGAATGGAGTTACAAATAAGCTGCTGAGAAGTTCACATAAGTTTTTGAAAATCTCTGATTTTCTTTTGAAATGTAAGCTTCGTCAAAATCGATTGGCAATCGATTTACTCTTAGCTCACTTAAAATAAAACGTAATAAACTTAAATCTTTGCGTTAAAAAACCTGATGTATTCAATTAGAGTTGGATGATTTTTAAAACGCAAAGGAATAGTGATTCGAATGCTTTATTGTAAGGCAGCAAAGAAGAGCGACTTTGTCGCTGAATAAGCTGTATGAAAAAACATCAGTTCCATTAAAATCGAGCGGTATAAAATCAATTTACCTGAGTTGCCGGGAGAAAATTGTAACCACAAAAGTCACAAAAGTTTTAGGAATACTTTAGGAGAATGGGGTTACGAATAAACTGCTGAGAAGTTCACATAAGTTTTTTGAAAATCTCTGATTTTCTTTTGAAATGAAGGGGGGTAAAAATGGCAAAAAAATATGCTAAATCTATGGTTTAAAAAAGATTTTCAAATTGATAAAATAAACAATGTTCCACTAAAGCCTGTTATTCTGAAAAGCTTTCTTCAATCTTTATTTTATTGATTAACGGATTGGCATACATCGATAGGAAATATTCTTTAGAAACGGGATCAGAAGGATCAATACGCATTTCCAGTCTTCGGATAAACAGTTGTTTTTCCTGTTCGGTATACTGTGAAGCATAGGTCTGGGTATTATGAAGCAGATCATAAGCTATAAATTTCGTTGGCCATAGTTTATAATTCCGGATAATGGAATCATCAATGATCTGGGCAACGGCCTGCAGCTGCTTATTTTTATTCTCAATGGTAGCTGCAATATCATCCAGTTTTTTGTCAATGACATGACCGGCATGCAGATGAATTCTCTTCTTTTGACCCAATATACCACTAAGCATGGTGGTAAAATCTTCATTTTTACCTTTTATGTATTCCTCTTCTCTGTGTTTGGCCAGTAGTTGAGGCATTTTTAAAGAATCGGTAGGGTCATATTCATAAGAGATGGAGATGGGAACAATCTTTAAAGATTTAAAATAATCCGTCAGGGACTGATCTCCCGCTGCCATTGCCAGCATTTTTAAAACGCCTTGCTGAGTAGCATCATTACCGTCTTTAGCACGGCCTTCACGCTGAGCAATCCATACAGAACGCTTTTCCTGGTGTAATTGCTGCTCAATATACTCGGACATGATTTGTGAGCTTTTAAGCTGATCACGCAGCGACAGCCCTCTCTGAACTAAAAAGTTACGGTTCAGCTTGGCCAATACATTCAGAAACTTTCTCCCAACAAGGTTGTCACCAATGGCCGAAGCGGTCATAATGTGGCCGCTCTCCAGTAAGGCAAGGTTAAGTAGGGAAGTGTCCAACACAATATCCCTGTGATTCGAAATGAAAAGGTAAGGGGTGTTTTTATCCAGCTGATCGAAACCTGAAGTCGTCAAACCGTCAGAACTTTTTGTAAGGATCTGACGAACGGTCTGTGCTATAAAATGCCTCTGAAAATCACTGATGGAATGAATATTTTTAAACTGTTCCAGCCAAATTTGCTCATCCGTATCTGGAAAAGTAAAATTCATCAGCGCTTTCATCATAGGGTCGCGGGATACACTCCCTAACGCTTCATTCACCTCCTGATCATGGAAATACCGGATTTCATCAAACTTCGACATGCAATTATTTAAAATTTAAAACCTTTTTGCAAAAGAACAAAAATTATATGAGAATGCCGTAGAATGTAGATGAAAGTATTATGATTGGCTTAGAAGTTAGATAAATAATATGATATCGAGGAGTTAATTCACCCGACGTCAGCTATATCAGTGAAATTGATTAGAGGTTTTATGCTTAGATTCCTACGGAATGACAAATGCTATGCTTGATCTATCCGCACACTTTGTCATTCCGTAGGAATCCCAATACTATATTCACATTATTTTAAACCTTCATTGTCATTAAGTTTCTTTACTAGCTTACAGGTAAATTTATTCCCAGTTTAAAAATTTTATGATAAGCAGTAATCTGATTTTCTTTATTTTCAAATTGCTTTTGTATATCTTTTATTTTAAAGCTGGTGAGTAGTGATTGTGGAACATTGAGGCTGTTTTCACTAGGTTGATAGAGGTGTGGGTAAATAATCAAACAGTTCAATATATTATTTTCATCCCACCTTTCATTTTTACTCTTTATTTTATGTACCACTTTCTTTAACCTGGAATATCCTGAAACCTGGCGAATATCTTTATGGATATGACTTTTGGTGTATTTCAATTTATATTTCGTATCAATAACCATTTCAAATCCGGGTTTGCTGATTAAAATATCAAGATAATTTCCGTACGTGCTAAACTGGTAGTGGATATATTGTTCATCTCCTGGGTTTGCTTTCACTAGCTGATAATAAAAGTAGAGTTCAAACAACCTCGGCATATCAATCCAGAAGGGTGGGGTCTCTATTTTTTTCTGCGTTGTTTTGGTAATAGTATATGAAAAGCGTTTCAGGATAAGCTGTCCAATTCGGATCGCCTCTCCATATTCATTAAAGAAAGGATTTTTCTTGATGTTTTTCAGTTGATACTCATCAACATCAGTACTGATATGTTCAAAAGCCGGTCTGCAATAATTGAGAATATCTTTAATGGCTGGTAAATCGGATTTTGCAGGAAATAAAGAGGTATTATTCCCGATATAACTGGCCACAAATTCTAACACTTTTTTTAAAAAACGGTTCTCCAGATGATCCTCACCAAATACCTGAAATTCACAAAAAGTGGAGGTGAGTCTGTTTTTAAATACATTCTTTTTAATATGCTGCCCCACTAATACTTTCCCTTTCACCTTACTGTTTAGGTTTTCCTGAACTTTATAATAGGATTTTTTCAGACCCTTTCTTACAATTGTTTTTAAATGCTGTAAAAACTGTACAATCAAAAATGGCGTTAAGCGATCAGCTTTCTGATCAATGGTAATGGGTTGGGCCTTCCAGTCGATCTGGATCACATCTTTTGAATATCTGGCTGTTTCAGGTAAAGACATGATGTCCAAAAGAATACTGAGGTAGTTAATTTCCTTAGTTTCTGCTTTCTCTTTATTATTAAACTCTTCAGGAGTTTCAGTAGAATTTTCTTCTTCATTGAGACAGTTCCGGAAATATTGTGACAAACCGGCATTGATCTTAGGCTCTACATAGATGGTTCTGCCGGTCTTCCCCAGCCAATCAATACCTACAAAATAATCTGCCTTAATCTCACAATGGTTTTCTCCTTTTACCACTGAAAAAGAAAACGACTGATGGTTGAACCTTTTACTTTCCAAAGCCGTAAAACGCTGAAAAGAGTCGTCATCAAGATACAGTTCATCCTGCAGCTCTGCAACAGGTTCTTCAGGAATACGTCTTCTGATCAGAAAACTTTTATGTTCCGAAAGTAAAATTCCCATTAATTATTTATTTTCAGGGTATTGATATAGTCTTTGATGTCATATTCTTTATTGTTGTCATTCTTATCCTCGAAAGTTCCGATAAGAACGCCATCTTTCACGTATTCCAGAAGAATAGGAACCACTTCATAATTCATCTTCATTCTGAAAATGTCCTCTTTTGTCTGATCAGCTCTGACATCTTTATGTTTAGCAATAAAATAACTATGTCCCAGTTGAACATCCTTCGCTTCAAATTCACCACTTACATTTCCATTTTTGAATAGTTCCGATACTTTCTTGAACCCTTCCGTATTAAAATGAATACGATCATCATCTTCCAGAGGTTCAGGCAACACTTCAATAAAAGCAAAACGTCGTCGTATCGCATAATCAATATGTCCAACACTGCGGTCTGCCGTATTCATGGTGCCGATGATGTATAAGTTGGGTGGGAGAGTAAGGTCTCTTTTGCCATCAACTTCATATACACTTTCCACTGATTTGCCTCTGTATTCTAAAGCATAAATTAGTTCTCCTAAAACGGAAGAAAGATTGGCCCGGTTGATTTCGTCAATTACCAGTACATAGTTTTGAGATTGAGATTGTATTTCGTTATGAACAGGCACTGATTTTCCTTCCAAAAACTTTCTGAATTTATCTACCACCGGGAAATAGTATGATGTTCTGTGATATACTGTTTTTGCCAGATCATCATGTTTTTTTGTGTCCTCTTTTTGAGTGATATTGTATTGATACAATTTTATTATCTCACTGAATTTTAAACGGTCTCCTTTCCATCCTTCACTGGAAATGTGAAAGGAATTCTCGCCGATATGGGTCAGAAAAAGTTTATTGGTTAGTTGTATTTTGTGGTCATTTGCAATCAATTCTTCTTCTATGAATGTTTTGAATTCTTCAAACATTTCATTGAGCCATTCCGTTTTAGGAAATCCATTGATTTGCTGAGATTGCTCACAAGCTTTTTTAATAAAGTCACCTAATACTTTATTTTCGGCTTCGTAGATAATCCCGTTTCCATCTTCGTCTGGTTTGGCTACAATACCTCTCACGAAATCTTCATAGGCATAACTGGGGTGGAACTGGATAAGCTTAAACTGCGGATTGTCTTTTAATTCTTTAGTATCATTCAATCCCAATAATTGAACAGCCAGCTCCTTGGCCATTCTTGTTTTTCCGGTTCCCGGAGGGCCTTGCAGGATGATTTGTTTTTTATATTCTAGAATTTGGATCTGTTGGTCCAGTTTATTTTCACTCATATCATTTTGTTCTGTAGAAGATGCGGTATTTTGTTCCTGAAAATAATCGTAAACCTGCCAAGGAAGGGTTACAATTTCATAAACACTTTTATTGAGTTTTTCTTTGAAAATCTGAAGAAGGTTGTAGCTGTCCTGAAACCAGTCATAGGTAAGTTTCAGTTCAAAATCCTCAACATTCTTGTTCAGAAGATATATGAGACCTCTAAGTTTATCCTCATTCACAACTGTGCACAGTAGCTCTGGCTGCAAACTTGCGATCAACCTGTTGGTAGCAGCTTTTTTATTATTACTGGTGAATGTTCTCAGGAAATCTTTAATCTGATAATAGGTTTCAAATAAAGGCTGCTGTTGATTTTGGGCAATATTCTGTAATAGTATAGAAAGTTGAGGCCAGTTTTCTTTGATCAGGTCTTTTTCTTCATGGGTGAAATACCCCAGTTTTAAAGAAGAAACACATTGATCGGAAGAGCGCATAAAGAATTCATAAAAAACCTCCTTATCCCAGTCTTCCCATTGCTTTCCCATACCTGCTTCTTCAATAAACAAAGGTACATAATGAGCGTATCTTTCCTGCCAGTGATCCCAAATCTCTATTTCGTTAATTAATTCTGTAAAAGTCATATTGGTTTTTAGTTTTTATGTAGTGCCATATACTCATGATCCATTAATGCATAATGGAGTTTATATCTGCTGTAAATGTCGGATATATTTTATACCATCATATAAAGATAGGAATGGTACGTATTTTCATAGATTTGTTGTTTGTAGACTACAATAATAAGGAAAATCTTTAAGCGATGTTTACGGGAAAGCGTAAAATATAAATGCTATGATCACTTATTTCAGAAATTCAATCATTTAAAACCTGAGACATTGGAAAAAGAGATTTACTCTGCTTTTTAAAAGCTTTTTTGAAGATATTTTTCTATATTTAACTCTTCATAAATGTTGATTTATCATGGAACAAAAAATACATCAGGGACGCAATGTGAAACGATTCAGGGAAATGCTGGGCATCAAGCAGGAAGCATTGGCTCTTGACCTCGGGGACGACTGGAACCAGAAGAAAGTTTCTCTGCTGGAACAGAAAGAAATTATTGAAGACCCTTTACTGAAAAGAATTTCTGAAGTATTGAAAATTCCGGTAGAAGCGTTTCAGAATTTTGATGAGGAGCAGGCGGTGAATATTATTTCTAATACGTTTAGTGATTTCAAAGAAGGAGCTTCTGCGATTAATATTCATCCTGTTTTTAATCCGGTAGAGGCTATCCTTAAAATGCATGAAGAAAAAATGGGACTTTATGAAAGGATGCTGAAGGAGAAGGATGAGATGATGGTGAGGTTGGAGAAGCTTATTGAGAAGAAGTAATTTAAGATATTATAAAAGGAAAGGTTCAGCGTGAGCTGAACCTTTTTTATATGATTTTAATTTTCCAAATCCTTCATAATCTCTTTAAAGCTTGCTAAAGCAGATTCTATATTATCAATAATTTCTTGTGCCAAGATATCAGGTTCTGGTAGATTATCCAAATCTGTAAGACTTTGATCTTTAATCCAAAATACATCCAAAGAAGTTTTGTCTTTGGCTATGATCTCTTCATAGGTGAATTTTTTCCAGCGTCCATCTGGGTTTTCTTCTGACCAGGTTTCCTTACGGTTGTTTATATTAGAACTGTTATAGCAAGTAACAAAATCTTCTAAGTCAGTTTCTGTTAAAGGTTTTTTCTTTAGAGTATGATGTACATTTGTTCTATAATCGTAAATCCAAATTTCTTTTGTCCAAGGCTTCTTAGATGCTGCTTTATTATTAAAAAATAAGACATTTGCTTTTACACCATTAGCATAAAAAATACCAGTTGGCAAACGTAAAATGGTATGTAATTCTGTAGATTTTAATAATTGTTTACGGATTTCTTCTCCGGCTCCGCCTTCAAATAAAACATTATCCGGCAAAACAACTGCGGCTTCACCATCAATTTTCATCAAAGATTTAATATGTTGTAAGAAATTCAGTTGCTTATTGGAAGTAGTTTCCCAAAAATCCTGACGATTATAACTCATATCGTCACGCTCTACTTCTCCTTCTTCATTAGTTACTATATAGGAACTTTTCTTTCCAAAAGGAGGATTGGCTAATACATAATCATATGTATTAGACTCTGCAGCAATTAGGGCATCGGAAGATTTAATTAAAGGTTCACCATCAATTTCACCAATACCATGTAAATACAAATCATAAGACACATACGGCGTGTGCTTGCTACTATTTCGTTACCGTGAAAAGTTTCATCTTTTAAAAACTTTTTTTCTTCACGATCTAATTTGTGATGATGTGTAATGTATTCATAAGCAGATAAAAAGAATCCTCCTGAGCCACACGCTGGATCTATGATTGTTTTCATCGGTTTAGGCTGTACGCACTTCACCATAGTATTGATTAATGCACGGGGAGTAAAATATTGCCCAGCACCAGATTTGGTGTCTTCTGCATTTTTCTCCAATAAACCTTCATAGATTTTTCCTTTAACATCAGCACCCATTACAGACCATTCCTCATTATTAATCAATGTAATGATGCGTAATAATTTAGAAGGATCTTGAATTTTATTTTGGCTTTTCGCATAAATCTGCCCCAACATCCCTTTTTCACTTGAAAGAGTACGTAAAAGCTGAACATAAAAACTTTCTAACTCAGCTCCATTCTTTGACGTTAAATTTTCCCAATTGCAAATATCTCCATCTTTAATTTCTTTTCCTTCAACATCTTTTATTCTAGGTAATGGTATATTTTTATTATAAGGTGGTTTATTTAACTCATCCACCATTTTCAGGAATAGCAGATAGGTAATTTGTTCCAGATAATCTCCATAACCTACACCATCATCTCGCATCACATTAGCGAGATTCCATATTTTTGATATAATTGTTGACTCAGTCATTGTTCTAACTTCTTTTAATCCCTTATTTAAGATACTTTCTTTTTATTTATTTTCTTTACAGATTTATGAGCCTGTTTTTCCGCCTTTATTCTTTCTAATAAAACTGAAGCTGGCTCATAATCCGGTTCTGTTTTACAAGCCCTTAATTCTTCTTCAGTAAGTAAACTTCCTTCAAAAGCTTTTTTCAGAATGCTTTGGCGTAAAGCTTCGGCCTGATTCAAACTATTTTTGATTTGTTTTTCTATAATGTCACAAATTGATAAACGGGATTCTATTTCTTTAACTATTTGTTCTTGCTCTTTAATTGATGAAGGAATAGGAACTGATATTTGTTCAATTCTAAATAATGCTAGCTTTGGTTGAGTATTTCCAATGGTTGATAATTTAATTACACTTTTTGCATTTGGACTGTTTAAATAATATGCCAAATACCAATTATCAACTTCATTTAACTCCGTTATTTTGGCAGCGTTTTCTGTTAGATTAGCACCATTTAAGCTACTTGGAATACACCCTGCCAAGCCAATTGATCCTGCAATTGAAATATAAACATCTGATTTTGAAATAACATACCTCTCAATTTTTTGTTGAGTGTCTTTAGAAATGTATTTTAAATTATTCTGTTTAATAGACATTCTATCGAAATCAGTAACTCGTAAATAAGGATATTTTGAAGATTCAACATAATTATGACCTTTAGGCAATCTCTTACCACCTTTAACTTTACTAAATTCTTTTATTTGTTTAAAAGTTATTTGATTTTCAATATTATTAGACTCTCTCCATTTTTTTGTCAATTCTCCCTCAAAAGCTTTTTTCAAAACAGCTTGTCTATAAAATTTCAGTTGTTCTTGAGATTTTTTCAAATCTGCAATACTAGCATCTAAAGATGAAAATAAAGTTTCTATTTTTTTGACAATTGCTCGTTGCTCAGGAATTGAACATATTTGCAAGGGGGTAGTGGAGAGTGTCTTTAAATAAATACCTTTTTGAGCTGTTCCTTTCGCATTATTCATAAAGAAAGACTGGACAAAAGGATTTTGCAATTGAAAATTTAAATAAAATGAATTTAAAAATGTACCAATAACAGCCACACTTCTCTGTAATACAAATTGATTCTTATATTCTTTAACAACTGCAGATCGACCAATTGTTGCTACAATAGTTAATAAAATATCATTAGGTTCTATTTGCGTTCTTTTATTTTCAATTTCAAAATTTTCTTTTGAAATAAATCTACCCTCAGAAAAATCAATTTTATTATTTGCTATATTCTTAGCACTTAACATTAAATATCCATTTGATTCTTTTTTAGGGGGATTATGAGATCCATCAGTAATCTTATAGGAAATATCTTCTAATGTACATTCAATCCAGTCTTCTCTCATTATGCTGCTAAAGCTTCATTTAATTCATTAATAATAGTCTGCATATCATTACCAAAGAGCTGGTACATTTTTCCACGTCCACCTTGTACATCAAATGGTGTATAGTCTAGATCATCTAATTCCAGATGATAAGAGCTAATAATATGATCTTTAATCATCCTTAACCATTCCATTTGCTCTGATGAAAAACGATTATGTTGTCCGGCATTTTGAGCAAATATCCATTGCTTAAAATTGTCATCTACCGTTTTATCATAAGGTTTTAGAATATCATCTATCCCACAGATTTTTCGCAGTAATGACACTAAAGCTGTTAATTCATCTTTAGGAGCATGCGCGGTTGTTGCACCAATGTTTTTATAAGCGTCCCAGATATGCAGGGGTGCAAATATCGGTTTTTCCAGGCGTATTTTCTCCATAAGATCCTTCAACATTTTGAAAGTTATTTCTTTTCTTCGAAATGGCTGATTAAAATAGATACTTAATGCGGTGATTTCGTTTTTATTAGTTCGTAGATATTCTTCAAAATTATTAATTAAATTTTCAGCTTTATCAACGGTCGTTGTATCCCACTCCGAAGTTAGTACAGTATCAATATTAATATGATCAATAATTTGATCGTGTTGTTTTCTTACATTGTCAATATATTCATTCAGCGGACCATTAAATGATAATGATGCTTTTCTAATCAAAGCTTCGTGGGCTTCTGCTTTTGCTCTTTCTATCTTTTCTGGTGTGCGTTCCTCTATAGGAATAACCTGTATTAGTTTTTGAGCATTTTCTTCTATTTTATCAATATCAAAAACCTCAATTAGTTCACGGATAATCTGCAGTAATGGTTTACCTCCGGAAAGCTCAATAATATGTTCTTTTTCCTTTTCACTCAATTGTTTATCTAAGCGAATAAGTCGATTGGCTAAAGACAAAAATACATCCTCATCTGAAATCCCCATAGTGACTGCCCCCAACAATTCTTTCATTGAGACTGAAGGTTTACGTTCTAACGGTCGACTATCTGTTTTCTTAGATTTAGTAGCTCCCACAGCATCTACAATAACGAAATGATTTTTTACACGAGCTGTTTTACTTACCAATTGTAATTTATCATCATTTATAGTTCGTGTACCACGTCCTTTCATTTGTTCAAAATAATTGACACTTTTCACATCACGCATGAACAGCAATACTTCTAATGGCTTTACATCTGTTCCTGTTGCTATCATATCTACTGTAACTGCTATGCGAGGGTAGTAGTCGTTACGGAAACGATTTAATAAAGATTTTGGATCTTCATCAATTTTATAAGTTACTTTTTTACAGAAATCATTACCCTCTCCAAATTCTTCACGTACAATATTAATGATATCATCTGCATGGGAATCTGTTTTGGCAAATATTAAAGTTTTTGGTACTTCATATTCATCATTTTGCCAACGATCAGGGTATATCTTGGTTTCTAAAGCATGTTTAAACTCTTTAATGATTGTCCGGATTTGTGATACGTTTACAACAGCTTTATCCAGATCATTGCGCAGATATTCTGTATCCTCATCTTCTTGTTGCCAACGTTTAGCTCTAGAAAGTTTATCCCTTCTATCCACAAACCATCCTGATTCTATAAGACCTCCTTTCTTGGAGATTTCAGTTTCAATCGAATAAATTTCGTAGGGAACATTCACACCATCAATTACAGACTCTTCGTATGTATATTCACTCACTACATTTTGATTGAAGAAACCAAAAGTACGTTTGTCTGGAGTAGCTGTCAACCCAATCAAAAAGGCATCAAAATAATCTAAAACTTGTTTCCAGAGATTATAAATAGAACGGTGGCATTCGTCAATGACAATAAAATCAAACTGTTCAATAGGTACTTTTTCATTATAAGAAACAGGGACAGCTTTTTTTTCAGCCAGCTTTTGTTGAAGCCATGATGATTGTTCAATAGGACTATTTTCTTCTTCGCTTTCATCCATTTCCTCACCTTTCAAAATAGAATACATTCTTTGAATAGTAGAAATACATATCTGGCTATCTGGTGCGATATAACTTGAGCTCAATCGTTGTACATTGTATAGCTCTGTAAATTTACGATTGTCATCGCTCGGCTGAAAAGCCATAAACTCTTGCTCTGCCTGTTCTCCCAGGTTTTTAGTGTCAACTAAAAATAAGATACGCTTTGCTTTTGCAAACTTAAGTAAACGGTAAATAAATGTTGCAGCTGTAAATGTTTTACCAGCTCCGGTTGCCATTTGTACCAAAGCTTTAGGCTTATTCTGTTTAAATGATTTTTCTAAATTATTTATGGCAACCACTTGTGCCGGACGTAATCCTGCTTCTTCTAAAGCTGGTATATCATTAAAACGTCCTCGTAATGTTTTTTCTTTCTTATACCATTCCATCAACACTTCAGGTTGGTGAAAGTTAAAAAGCTCCCGGCTACGTGGATTCGGGTCCCTATAATCTGTAAAACGAGTAATTACACCTGTACTTTCATATGCAAAAGGAATTACTTCTGTACTTTTAAAAAATTTCAGTTGAGCTTGCGCATAATTCTTTGATTGCTCTTCAACTGTTGTTAATCGAAACCCTTCTTCTTCCTTTTTTGCTTCTATGATACCAATAGGCTTTTGATCTACAAATAAAACATAATCAGCAGGTCCTACTGAAGTCTGATATTCACGAACAGCAATACCTTTTGCAGCATTAAAGTTTATTTGATTTTTAGATTGTACAGCCCATCCTGCCAGACGAAGCATTTCGTCTATGCGATCACGAGCAATTTGTTCAGGGTTTTGATTAAGCATTTGGTTTTCTTAGTTTAAGAGGTAAATATAAGGAAACCTAGTAAAGCAAGCCAAATAATGCCCTGACTATTGTGTTTTTTGAATGTTGTCTGCTCGTTTTTTAGTATAATTAATCAAATGAAAAATTAATCTTTAATTATTAATTGAATTTTCATAATAGTTAAAAGGCTGAGATTAATAAAGCTAAATAGATACTAAATTCATGTTGTGTTCTCCACCCTCCTAAAGATCTATTTTCCCTATATCTACATCGACAAATTGACAAAATCACAAGTAGTATAATATTATTCTTTAAAGCAATATTCTGTCAACCTCTGTTCTCCGGATTTTGATAAAATACCCTGTTCAACAGCCCATTTCAGGTCTCTGCTTGCAGTGGGAGCAGAAATACTTTTGAAGTTCTGCATATAGTCTTTCCTGCTGAACTTATTTTGTTTTACTTTCTCTTTAAATAAGAAAATTCTGTCTTCTGTATACAATGTTTTATTTTGAGATTGTAAAAGTTCCTGTAAAGATTCGAGAATAATACCGAGCATAAATTCTATAAAAGGTGTAGAATTTCCTTTTTTATCAGATTCTGATAATGTATTATAATATTCAGTCTGTTTTTGCCTGATGAGGGCTTCTATGGGCAGAAATTCAAATACAGGATATTGCTGCATCAGAATTAAGGTCTGCCAGAGCCTGCCCATTCTTCCGTTACCGTCTGTAAAAGGATGTATAAATTCAAACTCATAGTGGAAGACACAGCTTTTAATTAAAATCAGGTCATTGTCTTTTTTCAGATAAGCAAAAAGATCTTTCATCAATCCTTTTACCATTGTCCCGCCTGGTGCTATATGTTCTACTTTTGAACCTTTAATGATACCTACATTAGTGGTTCTTAACTTACCAGGATGAGCAACTAGTCCTTTCATCAGAATGGAATGCGCTTTTTCTAAGTCTTTCAGGTGATAAGGATTTAGCTGATTGATTTCTTCATATACTTTTATAGCATTCTGAACTTCAAGAATATCTTTTTGGGGAGCAACTACTCTTTTATTTTCCAGTAGAGCAGTAACCTGCTCTTCAGTAATGGTATTCCCTTCAATTTCCAACGAAGACTGAATGGTTTTGATCCTGTTCTTTTTCCTTAATTCAGTGACAGGTTTATACAGATGTGAAGCATTTATTTCTCCTATTTTTTCAGAAATAGAAGCCACTAAAGATAGAATGGTGTCTGTAATAGTATAGGGAGGTTTCATATCTTTGATAGTATCATATGATACTATCAAAGATAGAAATTTATATTATAATCTAGGGATGTATCAAAAAATAAATTATGCATTTAAGTCCACAGCCACAGCCTGCACTCGTTTACACATCCACCTCCTCAACCTCCACACCGGCAAATACACAAACACCACAGACAAAATTCCAGCCAGTATCCCCACCACTACAGCCATTGCTGTAGCATCCAGCTTATAATCCTTTGAAAAATTATATTGGCCTAAAAAAAGCATCGCTAATACCAGAGAACAGGTAATCACGCCATGCAGAATACTCAGCTTGGTCATTAGTTTTTTTATATTCAGCTGTTCATCTACGGTAAACTCAATGGCGCCTTGTCCGGCGGCATCGGTGACTCTTTTGAGAATGTCTATGGTGAGGACAACGGGGAGAAATAGGGCCATGGGTAGGGTAAGGCGGGCCAGATTTTGTTCTCCGGAGAAAAAATGGGTGTAGCCTAATTCTTTAAAGCTGGCATAGGCGATGATGAAATTGAAAAATACATTCGGAAGGACATAATAAATTGTACGCTTCATGAGAAAGCGTTTAAGGGTAGTTTTTTTGAGCTTTTTAGGCGGCTTCGGCTTAAATTTCAATTTCATGAGGTGGTCATTAGCGCTATGGCTTTCTCTTTTATTTGGGCAGCTTCCGCTTTGGGAAGGAAGTCTTCGTTGGACAAAAATATAAAATCCATCTGATGATTGTAGGTACTCGTCACCAAAGTGTTTGAGTTCAGCCAAGGAAAGGCTACTGTAGGACTGAAAATGGTATCAATGCTGAAGTTTTTGTACTCGTTCGGGATGTTGATCCTGCCCATATTGGATAAGGTCACATCATGGCCGCCATTGCTTGATTTAAGCATAGAGATCATACGGTCAACAATTGGGTGCATCTGTTCACCCATCCAAAGCAGTTCGCGTGCTTCCATTTTTCCTATTTTCTGAACAAGGTCTTCTTTAATCTGCTTGGCATTGTTCAACAGATCGGAACTTCCTTTTTTAATCGCAAGATCAACGGTTGGAGCAAAGGCAAATAAATGATCTTCTTTGATCTCCGGAATAAAATGACGGACATCTACCGGACTGATCACTTTTCCTTTGGCTTCTTTCCCTTTTACTTCCTGGAATGCCTGCATAAACGCAGAACAAAGCAAAGCATGTACGGAAACTCCATTGGCTTTACATCTTTCAGTAATTTGAGCCGTAGTTGTCGGATCCAGTTTTTGGTGAAGAACATAGTCTTTTCCAAGGTTTCTCTTTTTACTTTTTTGCTGTAGCATAAAGAAGAGCCTGGCAAAGGTCAGATAAAGTTTGGCTTTGAATTTTTTACTTTTTACATTAAAGTTGGAAGGGAGAAATTCATCTACTGAAGTGAAAGCCTCATAAGGTTCTAATTCCAAAGCAGGATTGTCCAAAAGCTGAAGAAGCTCCTTCATTAAAGTTACTCCGGTGGTTCCGTCTGAAATGCAATGGGGGATGGCCCAAAAGATTTCAGAAACATCCTGTCCTCTTACCCAGACGACACGGGCTAGTGGTGTTTTTTCTTCCTCAAATAAGATTTTCCATTCTTTTTGAGACTCTGTCAGCCAGTCCTGGTCTGTTTTTCTTTCTACGATGCGGAGCGGGATAGGAGCAATCTCTTTTTCTTCTATAAAAAATGGGTATTTCTCACTTTTAGAGTCTATCACCACTCTTAATAACGCATGTTTCTGCTGGATTTTTTCCAGAGCAGTTTTAAAATTCTGCTCCAGAAGTTCTCCTTTTATTTTGGCTGCAAATATACAGTTTACGGGGGTTTCGGGATCTACATACATGATCCTTTCCACCATCATTAGTTTTCTTTTGATCATGATACGGCGATATATTCCAGTTGTACTTTGATGATCTGCATCACTTCATCACGGATGGCCAATGCTTCGGTATAAGGCAGATACCCTTCACTTCCCACAAAGGAAAAGTCCATTTTTCCACGGTAGGTAGAAACCACCATCGTCGTTGTATTCCCTAATGGTCCGATTACCGACGGACTGAAAATAGTATCTACCGAAAATTCTTTATACTCATGAGGAATCTGGATGCGTCCCAGATTGGAAAACATACAGTCGTTGGAGGATTTTCCGTTCTTTAGAAGCTTGGTGAAATTATTCAAAGCATCATGTCCGGATTCCATCACCATCATGGTAATATAAGGATTGAGCTTGGACGTTTTACGCTCTACAGAGGACTGCATGGAACGTAGGTTTTCCAGGAAACTCATCTTTTCATTGGAGGAAACCACAATCATCAGCCCAAAAGCGAAGATGTGGTCATTTTTGATCTGGGTGGCAAAACGTCTGATGTCTACAGGGCAGGAAATCTTGTTAAAGGCTGCTGATCCTTTTACTTTTCTGAATGCCTGAAGCAATGCCGCACTTAAGAACGTATTGACGGTAACTTCATTGGATTTGCAATAGGAAATCAGCTGCTGGCTTACCGCTTCATCCACTTTCCAGTTAATCAGATAATCGTCCTGCCGGTCAACAGCTTTTTTACCTACAGGGATAAACCTGATGGCTGTTGCTGCCAGTCTGCCAATAAATTTAGCCTTCAGCTGCTGCTTACGGCTGTTTAAAATATGGGCGGGAACGACATCCTGAATTCCCAATATAGGGTTTTCTGTCCCAATATCAGTGGACGGATTATCGAGTGTTTTTAAAAATTCATCTAAGAAAGCCATTGCAGAGCCACCATCACATAAACAGTGGTGGAATGCAAAAAGCATATCTGAAACTTCTTCCCCTTTGATCCATACAAACCGGATCAGAGGAAGTTTTTCGTAATTAAACAGGGTATGCCATTCTTTCGTGGATTCTTCCTGCCATTGGTTTTCATGCTGGCGGGGTATGATCCGCACGGGAATGGATATAGAGGTTTCCTGTACATCAAACCATGGAATATTTTTTTCATCATGGGTGATGAGTGCCCTCAGCCATGGATGTTTTTTTTGAATCTGGGCCAGGGCCCGTTGGATGTCTGCAAGCTTAAAGGTTCCTCTCAGCCTGAAAGGAATCACTGCATTGAAAGGTTCTGTTCCGTCTCCCAATAGCATACGTTCTCCGAATAACAATCTTCTTTTCATATGTAGATGTCTATCTTTTTTATTAGGTCTTATGCAATCGCGTTGTTTTTATCAGTGTTGAGTCTGTAGATCATGGCGATTTCATAGGCTATACAGAAGCTAATGTGGAATGTTCCTGTACAAAGTTTTCTAACAATTCTACCGCTTTATCGTTACCGCCCGCGGTATGGAAAGTATGCTGAACTTCCTTAGCGGCAGCCCTGTATTTTGGATTTTCCAGTAATTCAAAAACAGTCTCACGAAGTGCTTCCACGCGAAGTCGTTTGTATCGGATACTGATTCCGCAGCCTGCCTGTTCGATTAATTTGGCGATATGAAAATGATCATAAGCAATAGGTGTAATCAGCATAGGCAATCCGTTTCTGAATGTATCGTTAACGGTATTGAAACCACCATGGCAGATCACCATATCCATTTGCTGCATGACCGCTGATTGAGGGACGAAACTGTTCACAATAAAGTTTGATGGCCATTCTTCAAAGATCTCCGGTGGAGTAGCCGCAATCACCGTAACCGACTGGTCAGCAAATGCAGCAATAATCTTTTCAAAGAAAGCTTTTCTGATGTCTACTAATAAGGTACCTAAGGATACAAAGATCTTTGGGGTAGTAGAAGCATTCAGCTTATCCCAGTCAAAAGGAGCATCATTGGGACGGCCTTTTACCGGACCTACAAATTTCATATGGGCCGGAACGGTTTCAAAACCGGCAAAAGCCTGTGAAGTAAACACCATATTTAATTTATGTGAATGGATATAAATGCCTTCCTCATGGATGCCTACTTCTTTCTGAAGGTCCTTGATCAGGTTTTGCTGCCATTCCCAGATTTTTGGGGCGGATTTTTCCGTGTCTCCCATCACATCCGGTGGAACAGGGGTTGTGGTGACACAGGGGATATTATGTTTATGAGCGAAAAGGGCTCCTCCAAAACTAATACAGTCATTCACGATGACATCAGGTTTCCAGCTTTCTGTAAGGCGGGTTAATCCCGGCATCATCATCTTGGCAAACGGGACATAGGTTTCTTCCAGTGCCAGTTTCATCACTTCAGGTCCGGAACATGCCGGTCCGTCGTCCTGTCTTTTTAAAATACGGGCGATTTCATCCTGATACGGAATAAGGTCTTCTTCAGGATAATAATAAGAACCTCCTTCCGGAATATGTTTGCTGTCTAAAGGGGTAATCCCAAACCATTTTACTTCATGACCACGCGCAATCAGACTCGCTCCTACACTTAAAGTAGGGCTGACATGTCCGAAAAATGGGGGGACAACAAATAAGAATTTAGATGGTTTCTCAGGTTTTGAAGCCCTTAATATAGCTTTTTCCAATAAATCTGCTGCAGTCGCTGAACCTCCCGCTTCCACAAAAGACTGTCCCACTTTTTGGGCGGCTTCCTGGTAGCCTGGATTATGTAAAATCTGATGGACGGCATCTCTCAGGTGGTTGGCTTTGAATCGGTTGAAGTTAAGACGTTCCCCTGCTTCCGTACGCACAACGCGTCCTGCCACATGTGACTGGTCGTAAGCAATAGGAATGACTACCAAAGGAATACCATTGGATAGCGTTTCGGAAACAGTGTTGTGACCGCCATGGCAAACCACACCATCCAGATGAGGTAAGAGATCCAATTGAGGAACCTGCTGATACACCATAAAGTTTTCAGGCCACTGCTCGAAAAGTTGTGGATCAGAAACCACTACAACCGTTAAATCTTCATCTTTAAAAGCATCAATAACCTTTTGGAAGAATGCTTTTTTATGATCGTGATCGAAAGTAGTTCCGATACTTACTAAAATCTTTTTGTTGGTAGCGCTTTTTAATCTGTCCCAATCGAATTCACAAGAGATACGGCGCTCTGTAAGAACCGGACCTGTAAATTGATATTGAGAAGGCAGATCTTCCATGTCACCAAAGAAATAAGTGGAGGTCAAAACAAGGGTCAACAGGTCAGAAGTAGCCAGAGAACGCTCTTCATTAACGCCAAGTTCTTTCTGTAAATCGATGATCTGATTCACTTCCCATTCGTGTACCTTGGGCAGCTCATTCATGATTTTAATGGCAGCCGGAGCAGTAACAGAAGTGGCATAAGGAATTCCCAGTGCCTTTGCAGCAATAGGTGCCGCAAAAAGCTGATGGTCTCCGATAATCAAATCAGGTTGGTATGTTTTAAGTAGGGCAACGATACCTTTATAACAATGTCTGTTCAGAGGAATAAGGACATCTTCGTAAAGGAACTTGATGCTGTCTATTCCGTAGACTACTTTTTTTGAAATAATATCAAGATATTGTTCGCTCTCTTTCTTTTCTTCGTCAGACTGATCGTATTGGATCAGTAATAATTCTCCTCCTGCAGGAAGCTTAACCTCCAAACTAGGGTCAAGGCTGATCCAGGCTACCTCATGTCCTCTTTCCAGCAGCGTAGCCCCGATGCTTAGAGTTGGATTGACGTGCCCGGTCAATGGTGGAACTATAAATGCAAATTTAGCCATGGTTTTGTGTTAAAATTTTAGATAAAAAATGAACGATAGTTTCTGCGATGAGATGAGGTTCCTGTATCGGGATATTATGATCACCGGGAATCAATTCAAGCTCTGAAGTGCTGATCTGTGTCTGCAACCATTCTCCTGTAGGCCTGCAGTTGGACTCCGCACCATACACTAATAAGGTAGGAACTGCCAGTTCGGTAAGAGGTGCCTCACCAAGAAAATGTTTTTCCTTGATCATATCTGCCTTAATGCTGGTTTGGTTAAACAGAAACTCATACATGCGATGGTTTTTTTCCATCTGTCTTTTCCCCATCTGCACTTTGGTAGTATCCGTAAAATTGGCTACATAATGCTCAAGAAACTCTTTGCTGTACTCATCAATAATATTACGTGCCTTTTCGTCCTGAGGATCCGGTGCTTCCATAACAGCCAGCTGGTTGATGCGATTCGGATATTCTAATGCTGTTTTTAAAGCGATAAGACCTCCGAAACTGTAGCCTACCAAATGTACTTTTTCCAACTGAAGATGATCTATTAAACTAATCAGATCGGATGACATGGTATCGAGATCATATCCGTTGAGAAAACGCTCACTCATGCCGTGGCTTTTCAAATCGTACATCACTACATGGAAGTGCTTTGCCAGGATAGGGGCAATATTAAAATAATAAATGGACAGGTTGCTGAACATCCCGTGGATCAGTACCACGGTTTGTTCGGCATCTTTGTTGAGTTCCTGTATATGAACTTGCCTGTTATTGACAGTGATTATTGGCATTCGTAGATATAATTGATGATCATACTAAGGTCAAGATTGATCAGCTGGTCTAAGTCCATAGAAGACAGCCACCCGGTAAAATCAATCTGATCGCCAAAATGCGCTTTGATTTTTTCAGAAAAAGAGACAATTTCTATGCTGTCCATTTCCAAATCCTTGGTGAACGAACTTTCAGGAGTGATGTCCATTTCTTCTACAAATTCTGCGCCTATCACTTCAGTAATAAAACCTTTTAAAAGAGTAAATAGTTCTTCGTGGTTCAATTTTAATGTTGGGTTTACAGTGTCCATCCGATAATATAATTTTGATGTTTAATAGTTTTGATTTCAATAGTGTTGATCCACAAGTGATCATCTTTTATAATTTCGACTTCGAAGGCCTTAGGATTTCCTTTCAGTCCTGTACCCAGGAACTTTCCGTATGCTTCCTTGGCTACCCAGAAACGGGTCGTCCATTCTGCCTGATCTCTGTCTTTTAATAATGCTAATTCCTTTTCGGTAAATACCATGTCGTAGAATCCGGAGCTGCGCTCTTCAATGAGCTCCATATCAATTCCTACAGGTTTTCCATAACGTGCTATTCCTACCGCATCTTTTCCTTTATGAGCCAGTGAAATATGAATGTTTTCTGTGAAATCACTGATGAGGTAAGGTTTCCCCACTTCATCGGAACGGATTTCAAAGGTAATCGGGAAGCAGGCATGATCTTTTTCCTTGCGAAGAAGATTCCTTACGGCATCTTTTACTGCTACGCGGCTTACCATCCAGTTTTTCTTTTTGTTAGGCAATAGCTGTTGCTGAAATTGTTTTTCCGTTTGGTTGAAATATCTTTTGAGGATAAAATCCCACGAAGCCACTCTGGTATACGCCTGGTGGAAAAAGAATACTTCAGGGGCAATTTCCTCCGAAAGACGGTTATGCAGTGGTGACATGGAAACATTCCATAACGCAGCATCGATTTCCAATCTTCTGTTTTGCCAGCCGGTGATGGCACACCAAACTTTTCCGTCTCTTGTAAGGACGATATTGGCTGTTGCAAATTCATCATTAAGCTCGGTAAGCATACAGGTACATTCGAAAATACCTTCCTGGTCATGCATATCGCCAAAGAATTCAATATCTCTGATCTTCACCGGAAATGCAATACGGTCTTTCACTAATGTAAGCTGCAGCCAAAGTCCGAATAGCTGTCCTGCATTGTCCAGTAAAGAGCCTTTACCACCATTTCCTTTGATCTTTCCTACGATACCTTTAGTTCCTACTGATGAAATTTCAGTAATTCCCTGATATTTTTCTCCGTGGAACATATGCATATCATAAATTTCTTCAGGAGTTCTTTCGATAGGTAAAAGATCACCTACGGAAAGGTTGAAGTCAGGGGTAGGTACCGGAGATGATTTTAAAATCACTTCTGCATTCGCAAAATTCTCGATATCCAGGTAAGCGTGGTGAGATGAACGCCATTCTCCCTGTACTGTTTTTTCAAAAGGCTTGGCTACATTCATCCACTGGAAAACACTTACATTCATAATTTTATGAACCAGTGTTCCCGGAATTTCTGCTTCAGCAATTTCTGCCAGCTGCTCAAAAATCATGGTCATCGGGATGACCGGTTCCATATCAGCGACATGAGCCCATCCTTTAGGCTGTCTCAATAAACTGTGATCGATAAGATAAGGATGACTTTCCAGGGTAACATACAGATCTTTTGAGAAATGGGTACTTCTCGGTGCTTTAGCAGCTACAGGAGCTGGACGCTGGATAGTAATTTCCGGGCGGTTCTGGAAAAGGGTTAGCACTTCTTCCTGCATACGGATCATATCTGCAACATTGTCCTGGAAGGCCTGTACAAGTGGATGACCGCTTTTTGTAGCAATAGGCGAAGCAGTATATTGTTTGGAAGCTTCAAAAGAAGGAACCAGGCTTTTAATTTCTTTGAAATTACGGATAATAGGTGACCCCAATTCCAGTTTGATTCCTTTTCCTGATGGTTTTTTTGCATGATTCTGAATCTCCAGAAAATCAAGGGCAATCGTCTTTCCTTCCACAAATAATGAAGCTACTACACGCTGCAGCTGAGCCAGTGCAGATCGGGTAGGAACACTGGAAGCGATGGTACTGAATGCTTTTCCTTTTAAGGTATCATCAATGAAACCAATCAGTCCTCCGGTACCCACCTGGATAAAGAATCTTGCTCCTTCTTCGTAAAGTCTGTCTGTCAGTTCGCGGAAACGAACCGGCTGAACAAGATGCTCAGCACTCAGCTTTCTGATGGCTGTCTGATCGGCCGGATAAGGTTCCAGCGTCGTTGCAGACCATAACGGGATCTTGGTCTGTTGGAACTCTGCTTTTTCCATTCCGGCAAGGATCACATCCAGTTTATCAGCGATAAAAGGAGAGTGGAATCCGGACTGGAACGGCAGGATCTGGTGGAAGATCTGTTTTGATTTTAATACCGGAACCAATTCATCCAGTGCTGCATTGCTGCCGCAAAGGATCACCTGATTAGGGCAGTTGTCATTGGATACGTATAGATTCTGGATTTGCTCAATAAGAGGTGAAACGGCATCAATACCGGCTCCGATAGCAATAAATTTAGAATCTTTTAATTCAAAGGTTTCAGGATTCAATACATCGATTAGAGCTTTTACAGAATTGGCTTCTGCTAATTCTGAGGAATAACCTGCCAGCCATTCTCCCAAGCTGTGTCCTGCATTCATATCCGGGATGATTCCCAGCTTTTTCAATGAATGATCAAGGATACTGCAGTTGTTGAAGATGTTTAAGGCATCGGTTAAAAGACCTTCCCCTTCGGTTTCTATAGGAGCTGATAAACCGAAATAACGGCTTACAGTATCTACTTCACCTTTGGCCAGACCATCTAAGCCCGGGAATACAAAGACCACTTTTCCGCCATCTTTTAATAATGGGGCAGAGGTATACCAAATATCCTGTTTATTTCTCCAGGTGATGTTCTTGGAGACTATTTTAAGTGCTTTTTCTATTCTTGCAGGGGTTGGATCGAATATCGCCACCCTGAAATTTCCTTCGCCTACTGTGCTGTCATTATTTTGTAATGCAGCAAGTAATTCTTCGTGGGTAGGTCTTGCCAATAGCAGTACATTGTCTTTCTTCGGCATATCATAGCCTTCAAGAACAACATGTGCATTGATTCCTCCGAATCCGAAAGCATTCACTGCGGCTACTTTTGGCAGCCCTGTTTTTGACCAGTTTTTTGCTTCCTGAACAGGTTCGAATCTTGTGTTCTGCATATCTACAGTCGGATTCTCACAATATAATGTAGGAGGCAGAGTATCATGATGTAATGCAAGGCAGGTTTTAATCAGTCCTGCGATTCCTGCAGCCGGCATGGCATGTCCGATATTGGACTTTACAGATCCTATACCTGCCATAGGAGAAGTCTCTTCTTTTCCAAAGAATTGCGCTAAGGTCTGAAGCTCTGTTTTGTCTCCAAGTGGAGTTCCTGTACCATGGGCTTCAAGGTAACCAATCTGCTTTTCATCCAGTTCTGCGTGGTTCCATGCCTGTTCCAGTGCTTTCAGCTGACCTTTCACAGAAGGACTCATCACACTGGTTCCGTTACCGTCACTGCTTACACCTACTCCTTTAATGACCGCATAGATTTTATCCTGATCATGTACCGCATCTTCCAGTCTTTTTAAGACAACGAAACCACAGCCTTCACCGATCAGTAAACCGTCAGCATCACTACTGAACGGTTTGATCTGCTGTTGATGCGACATCGCTCCCAGCTGGGCAAAAATACTCCAGAAAGCAGCATTTTGCCCGGTGTGTACTCCTCCTGCGATCATCATATCCGAACGTCCCCGCTGAAGTTCTTGTACGGCATGATCCACCGCAATTAAAGCGCTGGCACAGGCAGCATCTACCGTAAAGGCAGCCCCGCCCAAATTGAAGCGGTTGGCCACCAGTGAAGCGACAAGGTTGGGAATTAATCCCATGGCGGTATCCGCCGCAAAACGTCCTTTGCGTTCCTGGAAAGCGTGTTTTACTTTTTCAATATCCGCAGAAGATACCTGAGGTAATAGCTCCTGCAGTAACGAAGAGATTTGTTCTCCGGTTCTTACAATTTCGATGGCACGGGTAGCTCCAGGACCGGTATAGTTTCCTTTACCGATGATAATTCCCGTTTTTTCAAGGGAAGCCTTTTTTTGAAAGACCCCGGCATCCTGCAATGCTTTCTGAACCAAATCAAGGGTTAATAAATGATCAGGTTCTGTTCCTTCCACAGCCAATGGCAAAATACCAAATGCCGTAGGATCGAATTCATAGTCAGGAATAAATCCCCCACGCTGACAATAAAAGCGGTCAACAGGGCTTGTGGCATCACTAAAGTGAACTGGATCTATCCTGTCAGCCGGAGCCAATTGGGTAGAGTCTACTTTATTGACAATATTTTGCCAAAAAGTGTTGGCGTCCTGTGCCCCCGGAAAGACACAAGACAGACCAATTACAGCAACATCCGTTTTTTTCATACTTAGTTTATACAGAGGGTTACCAATTATTTCCCGACATGATCAGCACCTGGCTTTCAGTTCCGTATTTTATTTCATTAAGGAAGATCTCCTTACCTTCATCCAATGGGATTAAAGAAATACCGCGACGTTCATATTCTGTTTCCAGTGTTGATGAAACCATTCCGGCACCTTTCCATGGTCCCCAGTTGATGGAAATTACTTTTCCTTTTAATCTTTTATTCAAAGCATTGGCGTAATCATCCAATACACTGTTGGCAGCAGCATAATCTGTCTGACCTTTGTTTCCGTATACGGAAGCGATACTGGAGAAAAGGACCACAAACTGACAGTCTGTACGAAGCTGTTCTGCCAATACACGTAGAGGTTTTACCTTAGTGTCAAATACACGTCCGAAAGAGCTGGTTGTTTTCTGCTTGAATAATTTATCTTCTAAAAGACCTGCTCCATGAATCACTCCATCCAAACGGTCATATTTTTCATAAATACCGTTAATCAGGTTGCTTAATCCGTCCTCATCACAAAGATCTAAGGACTGGTAAACTATAGTATTTCCAAGCAGTTCCATATCGCGGATGGTACGAAGGATCTGATTGTTTTTGAATATTCTTACGGTCTCTTTTTCTACTTGTGCAGGAGAAGTGAATGCTGCAGATTTAATAAGATGGGCTCTTATTTCCTCTTTTGTTTTCATCGCTTCAAATTCTTTCAGATCTGAAGCTTCCTCTCTTGGGTCAGCGGATCTTCCTACCAGAATATAGGTACAAGGATAGGCCTGTGACATGTGTTTGGCAAGTTCGGCTGTGATTCCCTGTGCCCCTCCGAGAACTAAAACAACAGACTTTTGATCCAGTTGAATATGCGCTTCTTCCAGGCTGGTGGACAATGGGGATGGGATGATATCTACTTTGTGTCGTTGTTCATCTTTGTAAATAACTTCCGCAGGTTTATCATTGGTCAGGATTTCCTTTAAAGTGATCTCTGCAATCTGATTGACTGCCTGAGGAGTGCTCAGACTGATCAGTCTGCAGGTCGTATGATCAAATTCACGGGCTAAACTTTTGAACAGACCCGGATATCCCTGATGATGACGTAATATACGGGCATCATTGATTTCCTGAAGGTGTGCCGGAATATCTGAGATAAGATACACCCACTTAGCTTTATCGAAATCCAGTTTTTTGATAAGATCTACATGATCAATAATGCTGTGCTTCACTTCAGCAGAGAACATATCCAGCATGATCAGTCCGTCAAAGCCGGAAAGGTCTTTTTCTGTATCTACTAATTCTGCAATCGCACCATGTTTTTCTAATGCTTCTTTGATTGCTGAGGTCTGTTGGCTGTTGTCCTGAGTAATTGCAAAACGTTTTCCCTGCAATACTTCTGTATTCTGCAATAAAGAAGCATCCGTTGGGGTGATATCAAAACGAAGACGGGATAATATATTTTGTGCCGGCTCAGAAGCGACAGCCTCCTTAGCTTCAGCTTTGGTCTCATGGGTATCACCACTCATATCGCTGATCCAGCTTGCCAACCCGCGAAGTGTTTTAATGGCAGCTAATTTTTCCATAAGATCATCAGCCTGCTCCAGATTTTGACCAAATCCGATTTTGGTTTTAAGGTCTCCGATAATTTCCATACGCTTAATGGAGTCAATACTAAGGTCTGCTTCCAGATCTAAGTCTAATCCCAGCATTTCTTTTGGATATCCGGTTTTCTCACTGACAATCGTCAGAATGGCATTTTGAAGATCTTCAAGAGATAATGCAGACTGAGCCTGAGGTTTTGAAGCCGGCGCTTCCGTTGCTGCTCCGTTTTTTTCTGAAACAGATGCTGCTCCCGCTCCTGAGTATTCGGTAAGCCATGAAACCAAACCACTCAGGGTTTTTATTCCTGCTAATTGTTCCATTACAGTATCTTCGTTGGTATTGCCATTGGACAGAGTACCCAGTTCATTGCGAAGTGTTCCTATGATTTCAACTCTTTTGATTGAATCAATACTTAAATCCGCTTCCAGATCCATTTCCATTCCCAGCATTTCCTGTGGATATCCTGTTTTATCGCTTACTACCTGTAGTAATAAAGATTTGATATCTCTTACAGGAGCCTGTTTTACCTGCGCCACAGCTGCTGGAACCTCCTGACGAACAGGCTGAACAGGGATTGCTGCCATCTGTTGACCGGCAGGAGCCTGAATCGGTGAAGTATAAACAGGGGCCGGGTGTATCTGAGGATTCTGTCCCATAAAGGAAAGCATCACATCCCGTTGCGCCTGTATCATTAGTTTCATGCTATTTAAATATTCCTGTAGCATACGTTCAGCTGTTGATAAGCTTTCAGTAGCAGGAGCTTGCTGATTATTCGTAAAATTATTCATGGCAATAGGAGTTAAAATTGGTAGTGCACCATTGGAAGGCAGTGTGCCTGTAGTTGGATGTGCAGCTTGTCCATTAACCCTCCAAATGGCAGGGTTTTTCTTATAAAGTTCAGGCTGATCAATGTCGATAAGTTTAACGTTACGACCATCGAAAAGCTTAGTGATATTAAAGTTACGTCCTGTACCCAGGTATTGGGCAAGCATGCAAAGCAGGTGGGTGAATTTATTGCGGCTGCTGTCTTCAACATATAAGGTCAACTGATCTTTTTCAAGACATGATTTTGCCAATCCAGTAAGTACTTTTCCTGGGCCTACCTCGATGAAGATCCTTGCTCCATCATTATACATCGCTTGCATCTGCTCGACAAATCTTACAGGCTGTACCAAATGTTCAGTCAATCTTTCTTTAATGTCTGACGGATTCGATGGATATACTTCTGCTGTCGTATTAGACCATACAGGGATCTGCATTTCCTGGAAAGGAACGTCTTTTAATACGTCAGCATATAAACCTTTAGATTTTGCCAATAATGGACTGTGGAATGCACATGCCACTTCTAATTTTTTAGCAGAAATACCTTCCTGTTTTAGGACTTCCAGTAATGCATTGATCGCTGGCGTACTTCCTGCGATAACACACTGGGTAGGTGCATTGAAGTTAACCGGATAACATCCTTCCACTTTAGCGATGATTGGCTGTAAGCGTTCGTGAGTGCTGCTTGCTGCTAACATGGAACCGGGATCTCCACCTTCTACTGAGTCCAGAATAGACTGAGCTCTCCGGATACTTAAGTCAACCAATTGATCTTCTGCAAATACACCTGAGAAACATAAAGCCGGTAATTCACCATAGCTGTGACCAGCCAGCATATCAGGAATGATTCCCAAAGATTCTAAGAATTTGGCCAATGCAAGATCAACAATTCCTAAAAGCGGCTGTGCTAAACGGGTGTCTTTAATGGTTTCTTTCTGTTGTTTTAAATCCGCTTCGTTAAATGTTGTAGAAGGGAAAACCACTTTTTCAAGTTCCGGATAGCTGTCGATAATTTTACGCATTGCCGGGAAGACTACGAATAAGTCACGAGCCATATTGATTCTCTGGCTTCCTTGTCCGGGGAATGTAAAGGCTACCTTACCTTCTTTTTTATTAACGGTGAAAGTATCTTTAGTTTCGATTCCTAATAAGACCAATTCAAGCTTCATCATTAGATCTTCAGCTGTATCTGCAACGATACTGAACTGAATAGGTTTTTCTGAACCGATGCTTAAGCTGTAAGAAATATCTTTTAATGGAATTCCATCATTGATTTCCAATAAGGTTTTGATCTGGCTCGATTGTCCTTTGGCTTCTTCATACGTATTCCCACGGAATACAAATAGTTCTGAAGGCCACGACTGCATTGCGATAGAGTCATCTTGTTTTGGATGATTAGCAATTACCGTGTGGAAGTTCGTTCCTCCAAATCCAAAAGCACTGATTCCTGCATATCGGTTTTTCTCAGTCCATAATCCTGTTTCAGCATGGAAAGAGAACGGACTGGTCTGTGCGTTATAATAGGCATTAGGTTGCTTAAGATGAAGGGTAGGAGGTTTCACCCCATGGTAAACAGCAAGGGAAGCTTTGATTAAACCAGCTAATCCTGCAGCACACTTGGTGTGGCCAATTTGTGTCTTCACAGAACCTAAATGAGTCTGTCCCGGTAATGCACCCGAACGGCTGAATAAGTTTGTTAAGGCACTTAATTCTGTTTTGTCACCCACAACAGTTCCTGTACCGTGAGCTTCTACCAATCCTACAGATGCGGCACTGATTCCAGCCTGAGTGTAAGCACGTTCTAATGCTCTTACCTGACCTACTTTTCTAGGAGCAGTTAAGCCAAGGGCTTTACCATCACTGGATCCACCAACACCTTTGATTACAGAGTAAATACGGTCTCCGTCATTGATGGCATCTTCATATCTTTTCAAAACAAGGATTGCAATTCCTTCTCCAAGGGCAATTCCGTCTGCTTCACCGTCAAATGTTGCACATCTTCCTTTTCTGGAAAGGGCGTGGGTACTTGAGAACATCAGGTAATCGTTGATTCCATTGTGTAAATCTGCACCTCCGGCAAGAACCATATCGGATTTTCCTAATACAAGTTCCTGACAAGCCAAATCTAAAGCTGCCAAAGAAGAAGCACAGGCGGCATCTACGGTGAAGTTTCTTCCACCCAGATCCAAACGGTTGGTAATCCTACCTGCGATTACATTGGCCAAAATACCCGGGAAAGAGTCCTCTGTGGTATGAGGGAAGGCTTCTTTTACTTCTTCATGAAGTTCCCCGAAAACCTGTTTGTAAAATCCTCTGAAACTGTAGCTGTTGGCAAGGTCATTACCTCCTTCAGCTCCAATAATTACAGAAATATTTTCTCTGTTAATATGTTTTTCTCCATATCCGGCATCTTCCATTGCTCGTTTGGCTACCAAGAGGGTGAGTAACTGGGTAGGCTCAATAGCGGCAAGAGATTGCGGTGGAATTCCAAATGAAAGGGGATCAAAGTCGATTTTAGGAATAAAACCACCCCATTTGGAATGAGATACATCCGGTCCGTCAGAATCCGGGTGGTAATAAAGTTCTTTATTCCATCTTTCATCCGGTACTTCTGTGACACTGTCTTTTCCTAAAATGATATTTCTCCAGTATTCCTCCAGGTTTTTGGCACCCGGGAAAATACATTCCATACCAACGATAGCAATGTCCAGTGGTTTTTCGCTGGATATTGGCGCTTCCGGTAATGCTGCAGATTGAATATGTTCGTAATTGTCAATGACATTTTGATGAAGGGCAGCAAGTGAAATAACACGGTTATGCATGGTGGCAATTTGTCCGATCATATACATCCCCAAATCCAGCTGTTCGCTTTTAGGAATCGTAACCAACTGGTCTCCCTGACGCTCTATGCCTTTGGCGGCAATTCTGAGGCGACCTACATTTAGTTTTTCAAGCTGTTCCCAGACTTGCTTTTTATCCATTCCTGCTGCCAGAAGTTTGGTTTTTTCTGTATTAAAATGGTGTGCAAATGCAGTATTTAGACAACGGGTTTCGTGTCCGGGAGCGGTTTCCAACAGGACAGTGTCTTTTGCCTGCATAGCCTGCAACTGGAATTCTTCCTGGATAGCTCCGGTAAGTACTGCTTCCTGAGTATAGAGATAAGCCGTTCCCATCAATACACCAATTTTTACACCTCTTGCTGCAAGTGGTGCGGCCATAATAGAAACGAATGCTGTTGAAAATGAATTGTGGATTCCTCCTGCAAAAAACACACTGATGTTTTCAGGATGTTCTTCTTTTAAGATACGTTCAATTTGTTTTTCCCAAAGGACCATGCTTGAAAGCGGTCCCACGTGGCCTCCACATTCACGTCCTTCAAATATAAAATTCTTTGCCCCTTCTTTCAGGAAAATATCCAGTAGGGCAGGAGAAGGAACGTGTAGGAAACTTTTTATTCCTGCTTTTTCAAATACTTTAGCCTGGGCGGGTCTTCCACCGGCAATAAGAACTACAGGAGGTTGGGCCTCCAATATATAAGCGGTTTGCTCTTCTCTTAATTCTGGTGGGGCAAATCCTAAAATCCCTACACCCCATGTTTTTTCACCCGCCAGTTTTTTGGTTTCCATTACCAAAGCCTTTGCCGACTCACCTTTCAGTAATGATAAAGCTACAAAAGGTAAGGCTCCGGCTTCCGCTACAGCATTGGCAAATAAAGGAACATCACTCACACGGGTCATAGGTCCCTGAGCGATAGGATAACGTAAGCCAAGTTCCTGAGCCAGCGGATTGTCCTTATCAATAACCTGAAGAGCTTTTGCCTGTTTCAAATGGCCGTACATGGCTTCTTTGAACCCGAAAACCATTTTTTTAAGTGTTTTAAAATCCTCATAGAGATCTGTTGCCAGCGAAATATCCTGTCCCATAGGGATGTAACTCTTGCTGAGGTCAAAATCGATAAAATATTTTCTAAGATCTTCGGCGGTAATATTTTCCGGTAATACCGGTGAGTTGGGCCTCACCAATACACGGTGGTTGGCTATAATTCTTGTTTCTGTTCCGTTCAGTTTTGAACAGACCTCTTTGATATCCTGAGGTACCGAGCTTTCAGGGAAAAGGGCAAGCTGGCTATCCAGTATAACACCTGTGGCTCCCAGTGCTTTTACAGCTGCTGCGGTGTGGAGGCCAATTCCTCCCTGTACCCATACCGGGATGTCCGTGATTTCTTTAATAACACGCTGAAATAATACAAAAGTAGATTCATAACCTACCTGGCCAGCAGCTTCATTTCCTTTGACGATAATTCCTTTTGCTCCTGATTCTTGAGCTTGTAGTGCTTCTTCCAAGCTGCTTACCTGATACATGACAGGCAGTTCTGAAGAGAAATTGATGGTGGTTCCGAATGGAAGAATGGCAAAGCTCACTTTTTCCGGAATTCTGAGAGAAGTAAAAGTAGTATTAGAAATGTAAATACCATAAGAAGGTATGGGGGTCTGCTCAAGCTGGTTCAATGCTTCCTGGGCGGTGATTAATTCATGCCCTAAACTTAGGACAGGAAATGCGCCTGCGTTATGCAATTTAGGCATAAGGCTAACATCCGGTTTTTCAAAAGGAGTTAGTCCAATAATGGTTAAGTTTTTCATTGCTTTGATGATATTAGCATGAAATTCCATAACAAATTTGCTATAAACCTATTGGTATACAAGTAGTTGTTTGTTATAGTGGAATTTAAAGTAGTTAGTTTTTGTAATATTTTTAATTATAATAGTGATCTAATGATAATTTACTAATATTGAGTGAGTTAGTCATCCGGAGACTGCCAACCAAAGATTGGGTTGATGTAAGATTGTTGGTGTCCAGCTTTGCGAGGGGCTTCCGCCCAAAAATAGTCAAGTTTTTCATAGCATTTATGGTATTGAAATATGGATATAGATTTTCATAACAAAACACTAAAACATATTGGTATAATGAGTGTTTGTTTATTATGAGGGAATAAAAGTAATAAATTTATATTATATCTCTAACCATAAATACAATTTGATAATAATTTTTTAACAAAAAAATATTAATTGTTCAAATGCTATTAAAGTATACAATTTATTTTTTTATTCTCTAAAACAGGCTGGTACAATCTGAGAATACACAATTATAATCATTTATAATTGTAATAATGTCAGGCAAAGATAGCAATAAAAAATAAAATATTTCAATAATAAGAGATTTGTTTTTTTTATATTACGAAAAGATAATATAAATAATAAGCCCGTAAAATCCACGAAAATTTGATGTTTCAAAAGAGAGAATGAAACAGTATATTTTGGTCGAAAATGAATTTTATGGCTCTATCTTCTTATTCTAGAATGCTTTGGGTAATTGGTTAAATAATTATATTATGATATGACAGAAATTAAAAGATAATGCAATTTTGTGATATAATAATGAAACTAGTCTTGGGATAGGAATAGTATATATAAAAAAAGCGGCCAAATGCCGCTTGATTTATAAAAAATATTGAATGATTATAGTCTTGTAAGGTGAGCTGAATTATTGCTTTTTCTGTTGCCTATTTACTTGTTATTCAGTATGTAAGTGTTACGCTAAGGTTATTTAAATTTTAACGTATGAGGAACTGATTGAGTAAAAAATTAAAATAACCTTAAAATATACTTAAACCATATTGTTTCACCAGATCCAGGATCATATGATATCCTGCCAATGAATTTCCATGTTGGTCCAGTGCAGGGCTGAAAACACCAATTCCCATTTTTCCGGGAACACTTACCGTGATTCCGCCGCCAACACCTGATTTACTCGGCAAACCTACCATACGGGAATACTCTCCACTGAATTCATACATGCCGGCAGTGAGCATTTGGGATTCTATTAATTTTGAAATTTCAGCATTTTTATGAGTGGAATCTCCGTCAAAGCGGACACATTGGTTGGCAAAGAAATAACCGATCTTAGCCAGGTCTTCTGCAGTAAGCTCAATAGAGCACTGTTTAAAATAATTATCAAGCTGATCTTCATTCCCTGAAATCAGGCCGCTGTTTTTCATGATATAGAACATTCCGCGATTACGGTGTCCTGTAGATTTTTCGGATTCATACACAGATTTACTGTAATCAATGTTTTGATTTTTAGTAATATACCTTACCATATCCAAAATTTTAAGAAAAGGTTTCTCACCGTCACCTGAAATTAAAGAAGTAGTAAGAATTGCTCCTGCATTCATCATTGGATTAAGAGGTTTCCCTGTTGTTTCCAGATTGGAAAAATGGTTGAAAGGTCTGTCGGATCCGAAATATCCCATCTTATCAAAAACATTGGCTTCCCCTTTTTCATTTACAGCAACCATTAATGCGATGATTTTAGAAATGCTCTGCATGGTGAATTTCTTTTGGGTGTCTCCTGCATTAAATATCTTCCCATTTTTCTCTACCACAGAAAAAGCAATTGCTTTGGCATCCATTTTTCCTAATTCAGGAATATAATCAGCAACTTTTCCCTGTGTGTAATAGGGTCTGTTCTTTTCAAGGATACTGCCTAGCGTTTTTTCGGAAATGGTTGAAATATCTGCTGTTTTTTGAGCGTAAACTACTGTATGTAAAGAAAGAAGTGTTGCTGTAAAAATTCCTTTTGCAGAAAATAAAAAGCTATTTTTTTTCATAGAGAATAAATGTTTAGATAAGTCTTGAAAAACAAAGATAAAGTATTTCATCTTCGTTGGCAATTCTTCTGAAAGTATAGTCTTTCCGTTAAGAAGGGAAAAAATACGCCTTAGTTTTGTTTCCGGAATTCAATATTTATAATAAGCCCTGATGACCCACAAGACTTATAGGGGGCATCCTGGAATGGAATATCTTTGGTGAACCAGGCTATCTATTTTCTGCCTGCAAATTCAACGATGGTTTTTTGAAAAGTTTTCTGCGATATAAACAATAGAAACAGGGTTACATTATAATCTGATTTTTTAGTCTTTTTTCGGGACAATAATCTGTTGCCAGCTCGTAGATGCGGATTAGTGATCATATTGCAATTATTGTTAATATATGATTGTTAGTTAAATAGATATAATTGTTTATATTATTCATAAATAATGAAAAAATAATGAATGTCGTAGTTTTACGACAATTTTTAAAATACTGCCTATTTCATTTTGAAGTGAATCTTTAAGGTGATAAATTGCAGTACCAAAATCAATAAAAAAACTTATGAAAAAATTCAAAACCACTGTGAAAAACTGTGGCTGTTAATCGCAGAAAAAAGAGTTTGAGTTCTCATTAAACTCTGAAAAAGACATCTCAAAGCGGTCTGAAGATAAGCTGCTAAAAGACCAATGCAACTTGTTGACTGTCATTTGAGGCGATTGGTCTTTTCTTGATATGGAAGAAATTCCCATGTAACCTATTACAATTCATTATCATGTTTAAACCAGAAGAAAACTTTCCCAAAAAGGGAATAGATTCACCCCATAAAGATATTCTAAGTAAAGTAAAAGAATCCGTAGATATTTCTGATCCCCAGAAAATGGTTTCTGAGGTAAAAAATTTCACCCATTCGGGGAATCAGCTCCTAAACAAAACTATTTTACCCAATACTCCGTCAATTGTTGAAGAAAAACTTTGGGTAAAACAACCCACATCCAAAATATTCAATGCCCAGAACATTCCTGAAAATGCCATTGCAGGGATCAACAGGGTGGTGAAACTGGAAATATTTATTGAAGGTAAAGAAATCAAATTTTTTAAACATTTCAAACTTAACCAAAGTGCAGTAAAACATCATCAGTTTGATTTGACCTTAGCCCATGATACTTTGGGAAGTACGGAAAACCATAATTTGGAACAGGCTCAAAGCTTCCTTGGAAAAAGGATTACCATTGTTTTCAAGTATAAAGATGTTGATAATGGTCCGGAAAGAAATTTTGTAGGAGTGATCACCGAAGTAGGTTTTGAGCAGGATAAAGGAAGTCTGGGAAATATTATTCTTACAGGATATAGCCCTACTATTTTATTAGATTCCGCTCCCCATACCCAAAGCTTTGGAGGAAAGCAGGAAATAAGTCTCAATAATGTTGCCGATCAGGTGATAAAAGAAGGCCTGGGAACAAGTAGATTTGATATCAGGGTAGATGCTCAATATGGAAATGTCTCTTATAGCTCTCAATATAATGAAACGCATTACAATTACCTGGCAAGGATTGCTGAAGCTTATGGAGAGCAGTTTTTTTATGATGGTGAAGTTCTGCATTTTGGAAAATTACCACCCCAGGAAAAACCGATAAAACTTACTTACGGAAGCAACGTTGCAGATGTAAAAATTAAGATGAAAGCCCAGCATGTGAATCCTTCTTTCTATGGATACAACAGCAGTAAAAATGAAAAACTGACTGCCGGAAATTCAAAAATTAACCATACTTCGGATATTGCTAAACGGGCTTATGAAATTTCTGAAAAGACTTTTATCACTCCCTCGCTGAGTATAGCTCCTATAAAAGCTTCAAAGATCATGGATATAGATGCTTCCCAAAAAGGGGCGGCAGGAAGTAATTCTGTGGATGTATTTACCACTTCAGGATCTACTTCTGTTCCGTTTTTATATCCGGGCTGTACTGCAGATATTGAAATGCGAAAACCGGATACTAATGAAACCTCTTATTTTACAAAACTGATGATGACAGAGGTAAGACATGAAGTGGATGCAAGAGGACATTATACAGGGTTTTTTGATGCCATTGCAGCTGACACCGGATTTATGCCAAGACCGGAATTTCATTATCCTAAAGCAGAGCCGCAGTTTGCAAAAGTAATTTCCAATACAGATCCTTTAAACCAGGGGCGTGTTCAGGTACAGTTTGACTGGCAGAACGGTCCCGATACTACTGAATTTGTTCGTGTTATGACTCCTGATGGGGGAAGTAGCGATAAAGTAAGTAAAAACAGAGGTTTTATGGCTATCCCTGAGGTAGATGACCAAATCATGGTCAATTTTGTTCACCAGCATCCTGACCGTCCATTCGTCATGGGAGGAATGTTTCATGGGGGAGCTGGAGGAGGTGGCGGCCAGGGGAATAATGTGAAGAGCCTTAGCAGTAAAAGCGGTCATATTATAAGCCTTGATGATGGAGGAGGAATCACCATCAAAGATAAGACAGGCGGAAATACAATTACAGTAGATGGTAAGGATACCATTTCCGGAGTGGCCAGTAAAAAAATCTCATTGAATAATGGAAAATCATCTATCGTTATTGAAGATGAAACCATTACCATTCACGCTAAAAATATTAAGATCACAGGGGATACCATTATTTCTATGGGAAGTGGTAAAGCTGGTGTAGAGCTGAGCTCGGAAGCCAATGTGGCTGCTGTAAGCGGTGTTACTGTAACGGCTTCCGGCAGTAAAGAAGTTCAGGTGACCGGAAAAGAAACAAGCATCAGTGGCAGTAAGGTCTCTATGAATGGAGAAGGGGAAACAATAATTACGGGAGGTTTAGTTAAACTGAATTCATAATATGGAAACATCCTCAATAGCACAGGAATATTATAAACTTAGGGAGTTATGGTCTGTTGCTGAAAAAAAGGAATCCTGGAAGCTGGCTGTTTGGGTAGCACAGTATCCGGATGTTGAGATGATTGATAAATTCATGCAGATCGAGCAGTCTCCTGTTGGAGAATCTAATGACATCTTTTTCCGTTTTGAAGCCGAATATAATGGTGATCAACAATTATTTGAAGAGCAGTTATGGAATGAATTCGTAACCTGGTTTACTCCTCATCCTAAAAAAGATAAAGATCTGCACCGGGCACTTTGGGAGAATAATATCATTAAAGAAGCTTTTGTTCCTGATGACAGCCTGCTGCCCAGTGCGACCAGTCTGTTTAGTGAGCTGGAACGCTTTAAAAGAAGCATTACAGATCAGGGGGAGCATTTTTACTTCTGTCTGTATTTCCCTCTGGTAGCCCATGCGAAACAAAATATAGCCCAGTGGTTTCAACAGGTTATTGAAACGGTTCCCGATTCCTTACGTCTGGTGACGATGGATCTGGCAGAGGAAAGACGTATAAAGCTGCAAGGGAAAAAAGATAATGAAGCTCTTTATCATTATATATATCCAAAGCTTAAAATGGCACAGGCGATTAAAAATGAGATGTATAAAGCAAGTGATAATTATAATACGGTAGATGCTGATGCCAGGTTCCGGAAGCAGGTGATTGTAGTGATGGATTCTACGACTCAGAAAATAAAAAACAGGACTGAAGTAGAAGTGAAACGTCTGATAACGATTACCGAGGAAATAGGCTCTGTATCTTCAAAAATAGCAGGTTTGCTGGTGGCGTCACAAGCCTTCTTTGCTGTACAGAATACTAAAAAAAGTGAAGAATATACCGATAAAGCACTGGAAGAATCATCAAAAGCAATGGTAGATGATGATGCTACAGGTTATCCGGTCTGGAAATCCTGTATGCTTCTAAAAGCAGCTTTATTATATGGTAACAAAAACAGGGATGCTGCCTTGTTGGTCTATCAGGAATTATCAGAAAAAGCATCCAAACGCCAGGATGTCTACTATATTATGGAGACTAACAGGCTTATAGCACATATTTATTATGAAAAAAATAACCTTCAGAAGGCCTTTGAAAACATTCTTTTTTCTTTGGCTGCCGGAGCGTATTTAGATATCAGTGTCAGAAGGCAGTCTACTTTTCTGCATGCCGCTTTTATGGGGCTTTATTTAGGAAAGCAGATCAAGACAAAAGAAGAAGTCAATGAAATAGAACTACAGTTGGCAGACTGGTTAGGTGATGATTGGGAAAGTTTATTAGCGCAGGCAGGTGTTGATTCTGCTTCGTTAAAAATGGAACAGTCAGTTTGGAAAGATCAATTATCAAAACTTAAAAACTAGCCTATGTCAGATATTATTGGAAAAGTAGTAACATCACCGGCTCCGCGAAAAGGTTTTGGTGAACTTTTTGGAGAGGCTAAAAATAAACTGGACCATTTGCAGAAAGATATGGCCAGTATTTTACCGGCTATGCCCGGAATGCCTGTAGGGAAGTATTTTGATCTGGCTATTGGTATAGATTTCCATGAAACCATTTTTCCGCCCATGCCTTTATTGCCGGTTCCTCACATCGGAATGGTTTTCGATATTATGAGTGCCATCATGAATGCTATTTCCAGCGTTTTGCCGGAACCTCCTGCTCCTCCTGCTGACGGATCTGAACCTCCAACAAGTTTAGCTTCGGTATGTACAGCAATTGTAAACGGTATGAAACCTTCTGTACAGGTTCATGGGCAGTGGGTGGCGAATGCGGGAACAGGAATTCAGCATTTACCGGGAATTTTCTTACATATTCCGTTTCCTATAGTAAAACCTATTGCAAGCTCAGAAATGTTTCTGGGAAGCAGTACTGTTTTAGCAGATGGCGGGCCATGCAGTACGCAGTTCCACCTTGCTTTGTCATGTAATTTAATAGGAATCCCTGCGCCATTTCGTATTACAAAACCTAAACCGAAAGTAGCATTAATGGCTCCTACTTCCATGCTGCTGATCATGACATCAGCAGGGAAGCCTGTTTTGGCAGGAGGTGCCCCTACCATCGACCTTTTTCAGCTGGCGATGAGCCTGGGGCTGAAAGGAATGGGGAAATTATGGAAAAAAGCAGGAAACAAACTACAGGACGCTATTGACGGTATTAAACCTAACAAACCTAAGCTGGCAAAAGTTTTACAGCCTGTAAAATGCCGTTTGTTTGGTGAACCTGTGGATGCTGCTACAGGAAGAGTATACTCCACAAATACAGATATCGAGCTGCCGGGACCTATCCCTTTTGTATGGCAGCGAACCTACTACAGTGATGCCGAGGTAAATGGGCCGTTAGGTTTTAACTGGCATCACAGCTATCATATGGGATTGTTTGATCTGGGAAATAATTTTGCTTCCTTACGCCTGTCAGATGGCCGTGAGGTGGTTGTTCCACTGGTTAGCCATGGTGAGAAATATTTTAGCAGAAAAGAACAGCTGACCTTTAGTAACGATGAAAAAGGATATCTGCTGACAGATTCCAATAACCTTCGTTACAGGTTTAATGGAGCTTTGAATAAGGAAGGTTACAGGATGCTTTCTTCAATTTCCAGAGCAGACGGTTTTATCATGGAATTTCAATATCATCCCAATGGATGTTTAAAACAGATTACAGACAGTACGGGTAAAATAATAAAGGTCGAAAGTGATGCTGATCAACGCATTACCCGTTTATATACCATTTCAGAAAATAGAGAGATCACCTATATTCAATATAAATATGATGAATTGGGCAATATGATCTACAATAAAGATGTTATAGGAGCGGAAAAACACTTTTACTATAACCATCATTTACTCATACAGCTCACCAACCAGACAGGACAGAATTTTTATTGGGAATATGAAGGCAAAGGGGATGATGCAAAATGTATTCATACCTGGGGTGACAGTGGGGTATTGGAATACTTTACAGAATATAATCCCGGGCAGACGATTACGCGGAATAGTTTAGGCTTTACCACGGAATATTTTTATGATGATGATAAGCTGATCTATAAAATAATAGATGAAAACGGAGGGGTTACCCATCAAAAATACAATCAGTATCAGGAGCTTGAATTAACCGTAAATGCCGAAGGTCTTACGAAGAAATACCTCTATACTGAAAATGGATTGTTGAAAACTGTTGAAAATGAGAATAATGAAACAACTCAGTTTCAATATGATGATGTTTTTAACCTGACTAAAGTCACAACGCCCGGAGGGACGGAAATAGAATGGAGCTACGATGATCTTCACAGGATTATAAAAAAGAAACTTCCTTCCGGTGAAAAACTGTTTTATCAGTATGAAAACAGGCATCTTAGAAAAATCACCGATAGTAACAACCGTTCTGTGCATTTTTTCTATGATAAATTCCACAGGATGGTACAGGTGATCTATCCCAACGAAACCTATAACAAATGGGATTATGATGAGGTGGGAAATGTAATTTGTGAACGTGACGTGCGTGGCAATCTGACGTATTACAAATATGATGATGCAGGAAATACGGTGTATATAAAAGAGCCGGATGGAAATGAGCATTATTTTGAATATGATACTTCCTATAACATCATCCACGCGAAAGATGATTTACATGAAGTCCGTTTTCGGTATGGAAGCCTGGGAGTTTTACTAAGCCGCACACAAAATAACCGTACCGTAAAATTTGCTTATGATACAGAGTTGCAGCTGAAAAATATCAGCAATGAAAAAGGAGAGGTATACCGGTTTGCATTGGATGGGGTGGGAAATGTAATCAATGAATGGGGATTTGACGGGTTGCACCGGCAGTATGAACGTGATGCGATAGGCAGGGTGAAAAGAGTGATGCGACCTGATAACCGCTGGACCGAATATGATTATGATGGCACAGGGAATGTTATCATGGAGCAGCATAGTGACCTTTCATTTACAGGATATCATTATAATAAAGATGGATTCTTATCGGGAGCACTCAACCAGGATATCACCATAAAAATACAACGTGCTAAAGATGGCTGTATTCTTAAAGAGCAGCAAGGCCAGCATTGGGTAAGTACCTTGTTTGATGAGGAGAATAATTCCTTACAGACCCAGAGTTCTTTAGGGGCCGATATTACCAGCCAGTATGACCATTTCGGGCAGGTAAGGGAAATGGAAAGTGGAAACTGGAAAGCTCAGTGGCAGTATGATGCTACAGGGCTGGAGATCCAAAGAGAGCTCACGGGAGGAATCAGCCAGCTTACGGAAAGGGACCAGCAGGGCCGTGTGATACGAAGCAGTATTCATAGCCATAATGTAGAACAAAACCGTACCCGTTATTTCTGGGGTACTGCCAACCGCCTGCTGAAAACGGTTAACGAAATTACAGGTGCCAGTGCCTCTTTTAATTATGACTCATGGGATAATCTGGTAAGCGGCAATTACCAGAGCCGTCAGCAAACCGAAACCATTTATAAAGCACCTGATGCTATAGGAAATCTGTTTGAAACTCCGGAGCAGTCGGATCGTACGTATGGAGCCGGAGGAAGGCTTTTAAAAGATATCCGCTATAATTATTACTATGATGCCGAAGGAAACCTGATCTTTAAGGAATTCAGAAAGAGCAGCCAGCGTGCAGCAGTATCGGCTTCCACAATAGAACATAAATACGGAATCAGCCTTACGGGAAGCGGTATCGGCTGGCAATACGAATGGAAAGGAAATGGAATGTTGGGCAGGGTAATCTTACCTAAAGGCAATGAGGTCGTCTTTTTTTATGATCCTTTAGGACGGCGTATTGCAAAACAATATAAAAATAAAGTGACCCGTTGGGTCTGGGACGGGAACGTTCCTCTGCATGAATGGCAATATGAAGGTAGTTTTCCGCCGGAGCTAACCATTGATGCTGAAAATAATGTAGAAGAGACTGTAGAATCTGCAGAAAATGTAATAACTTGGCTGTATAAGGAGGGAAGTTTTACCCCTTGTGGTAAAATTACAGGAGAACAACAGTTTAGTATAATCAGTGATTATTTAGGAACTCCAACTCATGCTTATAATCGTGATGGTATTTTAATTTGGGAACGGGAACTGGATATCTATGGTTCTTTGAGGAAAGGAGATCATACATTTGTTCCTTTTTTATACCAGGGACAATATATAGATGAGGAAACCGGACTGGCTTATAATCGTTTTCGTTATTATGATAATGAAAGTGGTAATTATATCAGCCAGGATCCGATCGGACTGATGTCTGGTGAACCTAATTTATATGCCTATGTAAAAAATGTAAACTCGTTTATTGATATTTTTGGGTGGAATACTATCATTCCTTCCGAAAATCTAAAATCAATTGATCTTACTGATCCTAATTGGAGGAATCTGAGCTTTGATGGTAATCAAAAAGGGATTGTATATATTTTAAAGGATGCAGATACAGGCGAGTTTTTAAAAATAGGTAAAAGTGAGGTGGGTACTTTTAAAGGAAGATTTGAAAAGTATGCAACAGCCGGAAATAAAACCGGAAGAAATTTATCTTTAGATGTATTTACCGTAGATAAAACAGCGTTAAGCAGTGTGGAAAGCATTGAGAAATCTATGAGAGAAGGGTTGGAAAAAATGGGCTACTCATTACCTTGGGACAATACTCTTAACAGACTTGGAAGATCAGGCCCGGGAACTCCGTTTACAAGATTAAATAAAAAGCTGAGGGCAACACATGAATGGGACGCTAAAGGGAATTTAAAACCGAAACATGTACATTAAATAAATTATATAAAAAATGGAAAATATTGAAACATCCGAATGGTTTTGGTCTATCATTGGAAGAGCAGATCTTAATAGGGATAAGCTTAAAGAAATTCTGACTGGTTTTTCTAAAGAAGAAATCATCAAATTTCAGGAAGAATTCGTTGATGCATCGGTTGAATTGCAGGATGAGCCTTTTATTGATTATATGGAAGAATCTGAGGATGGGGTAGAAGATATAGCCAATTGGGTGGTGAGTAACGGTAAGGAACTTTATTTTCAGATTATGGATAATCCTGAAGAAATACCACACAGCGTCAATGATGTAACAGAACAAATCCTCTATGGAGTAGCAGACGAAGTTTGTGTAGAAAAATATGGGGAATCAACAGGTGTTTACTAGTTGCTTTAGACTATACAGCTCTACATAAAGAATAATACATTGGCTTTCCCAAACATGGAGAAAGCCAATTTTAGTTTTTATACCAGCGAGGATGTGTCAATCAGTTGTGGTCATAAAAACAAGTCTGATCTTAGCGTGATCTTCTTATGTATTGTTTATTTTTGCAAAGAATTAAACGGCTAAATTGTTTACTTTAAACTATGGACAAGACATTTTCTGACAACAGTCAAATTGGAGTAGTCTCTACTTTTTCCGAACTTATCAATACTGATTTTCACGGAGCTATGAATGCTATCTGCTGGAATAGAAATTTGAATGGGGATTTTAAAGAAATTGTTTCTAAACTTCAGCTCAAGGAGAACGTGACAGAAGTATCTGCCGAAGACCTTTTAGCCCTGACACTTTCTGAAAAGGGGAGTATTGCAAGAGAAACGATCTTAAGTGATCTACAATTATTAACCGATTTCGGGGCATTACCTTCTCTCAATTTACTGCAATGCTATGACCGTGATGACGAGCTGGATTTCTTCTCCACAGACGTATATTCTTATCATGTAGATCGTTCACCCATTGGAACAGATACTTTTTTGTGTACTTATCATGGAGCTGCCAGTGAGATCTTACCTAACGATCAGACTGTACAGAAAATCCTGATTCCTGAAATCCGTGAAAAACTTAAAGAACTCCATGACGGTCCGGAAACCACATTTGAAAGCTTCCTGGAAGAATATTTCTTTGATCTGCATTATCAGCCTAAACCAGGAGCAGAACCTACCAATCTGGGAGTAGGTCATCTTTGGCGTCTGGCAGTAGATCACCCTGCGCAAGAGGTTTTACCCTGTGTTCATAGAGCTCCTGTTGAAAATGATGGTGAATACAGATTGCTGTTAATCTGCTAATAAATTAGGATAGACATCCAAAAATTCGAAATCAAAATTGTGGATTTTGGTTGTGAATACTATCATGCAGGTCTACGTTTGTATAATTTTTAAATTACCCTTACCCACGTAGGATAATAAACTTCTACATAACTATTTATTCTTCAAGAAATCTGTTTTTCCATGTAAATTAGAGGCCGTTCTTCCGCCTAATTGTAAATCTTTGATTTTGGGCAATTCGGTTAGGGAAAATGACAGCCACGGATTATTTTTTATGCGGATCAATATCCTCATAAGACTTCCTGCCTGTTCCAATAAAATGGCCTGTTTCGTTTCACCACAATCAATTGGGGTAAATCCTAAATCACTTGCGAGAACTGAAACTTCTGCTTTTGCATCAGAAAAATCAGAAGCCATAAAACAGGCAATATGATAGGGCTTTAAATCCTTGATTGAATGCTCAAATATTTCCTGAAGAACGGTGTTAAATGCTTTGACTACTTTTGAATTGGGGAGCTGCTGTTGCAGGATTTCAGTTTTTGAAACACTTATTTTTTCTGCATCCAATTCATCAGATATATTCCAGTTACCTGATTCTATGACAATCTTCCCATCTAAAACGCTCAAATCTTCCAATACTTCTTTAGGGTGGATGTCACGGGGCGAATAGTAAATAATGTCCCCAAATTCTGCTGCCTGTTGATTGGTTCCGAATTTTGAACTGTTATTAAATTGTGACGCAAATTGGGCTTTTGAAACATCCCGAGCCCCAAAGAACACTTCATAACCTTTATGGGCAAGAGCTAATCCTATCACCCTGCCCATATTTCCTGTACCTATAATACCAATCTTTCTCATCGTATAAATTTTATTATTTGAACAAAGGTATTTTAATAGAGTATAATTGACAAGTATGTACTTTTTTGTACCTTACATACCAAATAGTTTCTATTGTTGAAAAACAGAATGTTATGAATGAAATAAATAATCAGGAGAATGACGAAGCCCGGGTATGCGCCGTGGATTTTGCATTTAAAAGAATTGGTGGAAAGTATAAAGGACGTATCTTATGGCATTTGAATAAAGCATCCATACTGCGTTATGGAGAATTAAAAAGGACGATGAAAGATATTACTACCAAAATGCTCACCCAAACTTTAAGAGAATTGGAGAACGATGGTTTAATTTGCCGAAAGCTCTATCACGAGGTTCCACCCAAAGTGGAATACTCATTAAGTGAAGTAGGGCAAGACCTAATTCCTTTTATCCATTATTTAGAGAAATGGGGTAAAAAGCAATTAGAAAAAGAGGAAAATAAAATAGAATAAAACAACAATGGAGCGGACCGATTGTATTTTAGGCAGACTTAGCAGAAAACAAATTAATGAAAGCTGTTTTTGTTGTCTTTTTATATATTTTTTGGTACATTGATCTTCATTATTATAAATTAATAGATAACCCACATGGCTGATACAGTTATATTATCTGAAGGAGCAGAATTTGATCACGTTATACAGGAAGTTTCAAAACACATCCACCTGTATGTCATGGCATTTGAAAAAAGCGAGCGTACCATTATCCGTATAGATAAACGTGAAAATATGTATGGCGGAAAAGGAATTGTATACATGATCCAGATGTTTGATCATAAGGAGCTGGCTAATAACCGTCTGGCTGCTTATATGGTTTTATTGAATAACGGTGACGAATCCGGATTCCATACCCATAATGAAAAGAATGAAGAAGAATTATATGTGGTTGTACACGGAACAGGAGAGTATCGTGAGAGAACCGGAACGGAAGGAGCTGTACGTCAAAAAACACTTCAAAAAGGAGATATTACCGCTATCAGTTCCATCGGATATCATTCCATTGAAAATACAGGAAATGAACCCCTGATTATGTTTGTCATTACTACTAATAATCCATAATACCCGGTAACGGTATATAAAGTGCCAATATGTAGCTGAATGCATGTAGATTTAGTATTATTTTGAGACTGTAGTTTTCTTTTAGAAATTATCTTATCTAACCAACGCTTTTGGACACTTATGAAGACCTATCAATTTCGTTTTAATAACAGCAGTAAAACCTTAGCTATTCTGATTTGGTTTTTTACGACGTTGGTGACTATTGCATTAACGGGTACTATTTTAGTGATACCATCGGGATCTTATTTCCCGACCTGGCTATTGTTGATCTCTTTGCCATTAATGCTGATGGCTATTTATAAGCTGTTTAAAGTAGCATCCAAAAGACAGTCGGTAGAAGTCATTACCTTAAGTGAACTAGGGTTTACCAGTTCCTGTTTCGGTGCTGTTTTATTTTCCGATATAAGCTCTATCAAAATTCCTGCCCGGGAAATATCATTATTGGGAGGACATAAGTACGATTATTACAAACAATCCGAAGCCAATATTCCTAATCCTGTAGTTTCAGTCACGCTTGACAATGGACATATATTACGTTGGGTTTTGGGTGAGTGGGGTGGACTTTACAACTCAAAGGAAGATTTTTCAGTTTTCTTTGCCTTCCTTACAGCGCTAACCGATCAGCTGTATCAACTTTACCATTCTGATGAACCACCTAACAGCTATTTACAAATTCTCGATGAAAATGGTTCCTGGGAAAAGAAAAATCAATACAAAATATGATAATTTGTAAGTGATTACTTGCCGATACAAGCTAATTTTTTCAAAAATACTGACTGCTTTAACTTTAAAAACTCTTGTTAATACAGGAATGTTTTTAAAGGGTTTTTCAATGTCTATACCGGGATGACAATTTCATTTTGTAACATATTTATTTTTTTTGTTTAATGGTGTTAACAGCATAATATTGGATATATCAGCTTTCCAATTTTTCAAAAAAGTATAGGTTACCATATTCAGTGTACAGCCAGTAAATTGGATGCATTTCAAACTGTTCTAAAATTGGGAACAGGGAACTATGAAATGAGAATACTATACTTTATTCATCATCAGTTACTGCTTCAAAAAAGAACTATCATCTTACACCTCCGGAATTTTAAAAAACATGGTTCAGAATTATAAATCAGAACGCAGTATTGTATTTAAGTATCTTATTTTCAATTGATTGAATTATAGTTCGTATTTATCTTACGGAACATTCTAAACCTTTCCCAGTCCTAATTTTGCATCATAAATATTTTTATTATGAATGCACCTTTCGGCCTTTCAGTATACACCAATAGAAAACCCTAATAAAAGAAGTCATTATTATTTAAAAAATAAAAAACAATGAAAACAATAAAAGCATTTCTGTTTTTTTCGATAATGTTCCATAATTATCTTCAAGCAAACATTACAACATCAACTACCAGAGAATATCTGAATTATTCTATTATAAAAGATGATAGAACCATTGGCAATATCCGTGTGGAACGTTCTTTGAAAAACGATATCACGGAATATCTTTTTGAATCCCGAGCTAAAGTGAAAATCCTTTACAGTATTGAGATTTACGACAAAATGGGTGTCACTTTTAAACAGAATATTCTACAGCAGGCCAAACTTTACCGAACAATGAACGGGAAACTAAAAGTGAACAACACGGCTACCTGGAACGGAAATTTTTATACTCTTTCGGATAAAGATGGAGCTAATGGTTCTCTAAAACAGTCCATTTTCAGCTCTACTGCAAGCCTGTATTTTAATGAACCCGGAAATATAAAATCTGTTTTTTCGGAGAAATTCCAAAAAATGATTCCTATTCAGAAGATTACTTCCCAAAAATACAGGATCAATCTGCCGAACGGAAACACTACTACTTACACCTACAGCGGTGGAATTTGCACTTTAGTTGAAGCCAATACGGATTTTGCAAACCTAAAGTTTGTTCTTGATACAACCTCAAATAAAACCCATTAAGTATTATACTCCCCAATAATAGGACAATACAATAGGCTAATGCTGTATTTTTTTATCTTCTTGTGAAAAAAACAAACCTGTTTAAGGTATGTTAAGTAACAATAAGATAGGTTAAGTGAAGTAATTGCTCGCTGGTTTTAAAAATTAAAGTACTACCAGTTTGGGAGACAACTAGGCACAAAAAAAACAACTTATGATAAACTGTTACAAAAACACGTGGCTTGTAAATAGTTAAATATCAATAAGTTGGTTTTTTTTATTATTCTGTTTTCCTTAATTATTTCCCAATACAAAAATTTCAGGTATTTCATTATCAATTATTTACCACCATCGAGGGGCAAATAAGGGCTAAATCTTCACAAACCAATAATATCTTATTACGAAGTTACAGATATTGTTTTTTGAACCAAAAAAAATTATTTTGTTCTTTCTTAAAGCTTCTGCTTCTGGCTTTTAAATTTCTCAATAAAATAGGAAGGAGTGACTCCGGTTTCTTGTTTAAATACCCTTATGAAAGCCTGATGCGAGGCAAATCCACATTCCTCAGCCAGATAACTGATCTTATATTCTCTGTATTGAGGAGCTTCATAGAGTTTGTGGGTGATATAATCTATCCTTAATCCATTGATGTAATTACTGAAGGACTTTCCCCTGTGGGTTTTGATGATTTCTGTAAGATATCTTTGATTGGTATTTAATGAATGGGAAAGGGAACTCAGGCTGATGTTTTTCTTCAGATATCTGTTAGAATTTTCAAATCTTTCCAATTTGGCAAGAATGGAGTTTTGGGTTTCCTCTGAGATTTGAAGGGTTGTAGGTATTTTTTTTTCTACCTCCTCAATAGTTTCTACAGATGAATGATAGTCTGTCTTAAGCTTTTTTATCAATTTTTCATAATTTCCTCTGGCTGTTTTGTTTCTCGACCTTATATATAACCATCCTGATACTATTAAAATCAATATTGAAGTAAGTGCGATTGCAATGATTCTTTGAGTGTTAGCCTGATAGCTTTTTTCTTTTTGGATGCTGATTTTGTTAAGAGTGGTATTGACTTCTTTTTTTTGGATGATTGCCAGGCTGTCTGATAGATGAGAATATAATTGAGTATATTTTATGGTGGAATCTTTCTCCTTGAGGGTGTCATAAGAATTGGCAAGCACCATGAATGCAGTTAATCTTTCCTCTAACTGTTGGCTTCCTTTTTCAAGTTTCAAAGCCTTAGCAGCATAAGGAACTGCTTTCTGAGGTTGGTTTGTAGCCTCATAAAATCTACCTAAAGCATTTAATGCGCTTATTTGGCTGGTAGGATTGCTTAATTTTCTTTTTTCAAAGATGAATAATGCATCCAAAAGATGCTTTTCTGCAAGTTCTGGTTGTTGAGGTTTATAAATACCTGTATAAAACATTCCCATATTTGTGTGAATGTAGGAAATTTGATAATATTTCTCATCAGGACTTCTTAGTTCTTGATCATTATCCTTAATTCGTTCTGCTTCATGAAGACTTTTATTGAGGTAAGCGAGTATAGTATCTTGGGGAGCGTTTGTCTTTTCAGTGTAAAGCAGCATTTTAAGATAAATACTTGAAAGCCTTAAATGATTTTGATTTTTTCTGGATAAAGCTAGTGCTTTTTGAAGTTCATCATGACTTTCCTTAATTAGTCCCATATCCAGAAAGGCACCTCCTCTAAATTCATGGATTTGGGAAAGTGCTTGTTCATTATTAAGTTCAAGGGCTATCTTTTCAGCCTTATAACCATGATCCAAAGACTTTTTGTTGTCTTGTACAAAGCTATAGTAAATGGTCATCAAATACTTGTTGCTTTCCATGATTCCTTTCTTGTAACTTATGGTTTCTGACTCTTTCTCTGCTTTTGTGAAAAGAGAAATGCTATTATCTACATTGAGATTGGAGGAAGTTCTGTCAAGCATCTTATTGGCAGCCATAATTGCTTCATCAATATCTTCTTCCTGTACATTTTGTTTTTGCTGCTTGCAAAAGCAGAACAGAAAAAGAAGGGAAAGTAATACAGCTTTTTTCATGTGTTTTTTAGGGTTTAAATATTTAAGGGTGTATGTGTTTTTGAAAAAAAGATTGTTCCTTTTTTTATAAATAAATCTCTACTTGAGAATAAAAAAAGAAAATCAAGTTTTAAATTTTCATATTTTTTGGGTGAGACAAAGATATTATATTTTACTTTTTTTTAACCAATTATCAATTTTTAGTTGTGAATTTTTCTTAATTTAACAATAATGTGATAAGATTTAATTAATTGATTATCAGTAGTTGTATTTTGTAAAATGTATTTTTTGTTTATGACTGAATTTATCAGAGTTTAAGTAATCATAAATAGCTGTAAATATGAATACATATACTTGCTGAATTCATGTTCAAGTTCTTATTGTTGCCAAAAAATTGCCAGACTTCATTCCTATGAATTGTTTCCTCTTTCTCTGGTCATAATTATAACGAAAACAAAACAAATGAAAAAAGTATTTATTTTAATGACGAGCCTTTCGGCAAGTTTATTTTTCCCTCAAGTAGGGATTAACACTCCTAACCCTACAGAGATTCTTGATGTCAATGGAATTGAAAGGGTAAGGGAACTTCCCAAGCATAATTCAATCAATGCAATTTTTACAAAACCTGATGGAACTAAGTCAGAATCCAAGAATCAAACCTTTACGGCTACGAAAATGGTTGTTGCAGATGCAAATGGAGTATTGGGGTATGTGGATTGGAGTCCGACCACTATACCAGGTGGACTTAAAAAACGAGTAACGATAGGATATTGGGCAGGATTATGGGATGGAAACCTTTATGCAATAGGAGGAACAGGATTTCCTATTTTCAATTCGCAATTACAGAGTAGGCTCAATTATGGACCCAATGGGATTTATAATAAAGTTGAAGGGATCGATTTTCAACAATTTGAAACAGAGCAATTGAATATCTATACAGGAGCACAGCTGAAAAACTTTGTAGATGTTTTCTGTATTGGAGTGAAAAATGGTGAAGATTTGGATGCAACGATCATAGCTAAGATCAAGGATTTTGCTAATCTGGGTGGAGTGGTTATGGTATTACTTGATGCAGGCAGGAATACTCCTGCTCTTCAAGGGTTTGGAGGAACAGGAACTGTGTCTTCAGGAGGAATTAATGCCTTTCCCATAGCGGGAAGTACCGGAACTACGGGTGTTTTTGGAACTATTTCGAATACTGCAACCATTATTGGAGCTCAAACCATGGGGAGAGTACTCAATACTCAATTGGCTCCAGGTTCTGAACTTCTGGCTAGAGAAGGAGGTAGTGTTGCTGCACCTTCGTTAACCCAAGCAGGAATATGGATGACAGGGCCAGGCGGAAGAGTTATGTTTCTTTGGGATGAAGGAGTCTTCAGAAATTCAAGCATTTCAGGCACATTCATAGATACAGAGCAGGAAAAATATCTTCATAACCTTATGGCTTCACTGCTTGATAAATTGAATCTGTAGATTACTATCCATATTTTTATTCAAATATTTCAAAACGTAATTCAACCATTATCTTTATTACAAGCTAATGGAACCAAGTCCGAATCCCAAGACTGAACTTTTGTGAAAACGAAGGCGATTATTGCTAATGAAGTATTAGGACTTGTATCAGGGATGTCCAGTACTTTGAAGATAATTTACTTAAATGATGGGGTGATACTTGTCATGGTTAGAATATAATTATAATTATCAAAACTAAAATCATTTAGAAATGGTAATGATATATCTAAATATAACACGATATAACACGGGGTAATTGTATAAAAAATAACTGTAGCTTCCTGAAAGAAAGCTGAAAGATGTATGAATTAATGAAAATAGCAATTTAAAATAGTATAAAAAAGTGAATTGTTTTTCTGAGATAAATTTATGGTTTATTTTTAAGACAGAAGCTCAAAATCCTTTATTTTCAAGTAAAATTTAGACTTTTGAATGAAATGGGTTTGTTATTTTCGGAAATTCTTACAACTAAATTTAAAATGTAAATCATTGTTATTTAATATGTTATGTATGTGCGTATTTTAGTTTATTGCACATAGAGCAGATGATGAACATTTCGATGAATAATTGCCTATTTTGGATTTATATAAATTGTTATGTTAAATTATATAAAAGAAAAAAGACAATTGGCTGCAGATGAGATTGAGTATGAAAAAAGTCTTTACTTTGATATTTATACTCTTGTGCTTGTATTTATTCTTGGTTGCAATGTTGTACTGAATGTTTTCTTTTTAGATCAGCCTGTGTATGGAGGAATATTTTTCGGAATGGCTCTTTTTATGCTGTGTACATTGCTTTGGCCGGATAACATACGATTTAACCGGAATCTTTTAATGCTTCTTTTCTGGTTTCTGGGATTGGTTATTTTTTACTGTGATACCATAAGTGGAAACGGAGCTATGAACTATCTGTCATATATCTCTCTTACCATAGCTGTAGCATTTTTTTTTGACTATGATAAGGATAAGTATATCATTTTTATGCTGGTGGCTACTTATGTAATATTTTTTTTAATCAATATCATCACAGACTATTCTATATTTTCATCTCTTCATCAAAATTTATCACCTGTAAAACTTTGGTATATAAGAGTTTATAAGGCGATGGAAATTTCCTTCTGTACTTTTATTGGAATGTACATTATACATAGGAAAGAAAAAATGATCATTAAATATTATATAGAAAAAGAGAAGCTTAACGACTTTATAAAGAAAACGGATAAGATAAACTCTTCCAATGAATTGTATGAATTAGCAATGAGTAAAAACTCGCTTTTTATTACCTATTTTAAATCTGAATTTCCCGAATTTTTTGAAAAAATTTTAAAAATATGTCCAAATCTTATTTCATCAGAACTGGAAATATGTGCTTTATTAAAACTGAATCTAACCACAAAGGAAATTGCCATTGCAACAAATACAACGATTCGGGCCATAGAGAATAAAAAACATAGAATTCGCAAGAAAATTAACCTTCCTACGGAAACTGACTTGAATTTATATATTATAAATTTTTTTTAATTACTTATTGATATTTAGATTGTTATAAGTTTTGAGTAGAAGTGAGTAGGGGTGAAAGTAGATGTGAAAGTTATCTTTTTAGTTTTGAGAAGTACGTTTTATTTAATATTGCACCTGTCTGGAAAATCATACAGTTGTATTTTCTGAAACAAAACACAAATGTCTTAATATATAGCTGGGAATAATATTTCCCAGCCCTCTTCTGGGGTGAAAGAATATTGCTTCCCCGGATCTGTTTAATATTAAGGAATAGAAATATTGAATGGTAATTTATGAGGGTTAAAACTATCCCTAGCCATAGAAATAATAATAATCATTTAGAAAAAAAACATTATGAAAAAATTTAGTTTCCTGGCAATTTTCTTTTTTGTCAACGCCTATAGCCAAGTAGGTATCAATACTGGAAATCCAACTGAAATATTGGATGTTAATGGTAATGAAAGAATACGAATACTTCCCAAACATCAAACGGCAAATGCTATTTTTACAAAACCTGATGGTTCAAAATCAGATAATCAAGATCAGTCTTTCATCGCAACTAAAACTGTAGTAGCAGATGCAAATGGGGTGCTAGGATATGTTGATGGATTACCCAAACCTAATGATGGAGGTTTGAATATAGGAGATGCTATTACAAGAATTTATTCTGTACCTGCTGCAACTGCTCAGCTTAGTACATTTAATTTAAAAGATTATATAGTTGCTAATGGTTTGCAGTCCTTACCATCTATTGATGGCTTGGAAATGAATTTACAAGGAGTTAATTCAGACTATTATGACCCACGTATATATAATATATCAAATGGGGCTTTACTTGTTAGTTATCAGTCGTTTGCTACAGTGGGTAATGAAAATGAAACTTCACTAAATAACAATCTGCAGACAGGAAGTTATCTTCAGATTGATGCTAATAATATAGTATTTTGGCGTACAGACGCAGCAGAGGTTGAGACTACAAATCTTCAGGTACAGATTGATAATAATACTTACAGATGGTACGAATTTAAATGGTGGTGTATGCAAGTATCCGGACAAAAGAAAATTTTCATGTCTGTGGTTCGTAAAGCTTAAAATTGAGTGTTTTAAGTGTGGATAACATAGTAAACAGTTGTAATGATTTTCACCGTCAATAAAAAAAGAAAATCCCATTGATATTTAAAAATACTTAAAATACACTTGATTTGAATTTAAAAAACATAAATATCGGAGAATTGATTAAAGAGATTGTAGCTCAAAAGGAGATAGAAATATCCCGTATCTGTAGTTTTCTCAAATGTTCCGAAGAAGAGGTTATCAGTATGTATAACCAAGAGAATTTGGATACCAATACGCTGCTGCGTTGGAGTAAATTACTGGAGTATGATTTCTTTAGACTCTATTCTCAACATTTAATACTTTTTAGTCCGCTTAAAAAGGAACAAAATAAAAGTATAAAAAGTCAATTACCCCAATTCCGTAAGAATATTTATACTAAGGAGATGGTAGATTTTATCCTTGAAAAGATTAATAGGGGGGAAAAATCTTGCAGTGAAGCTATAAATGATTACGGAATACCTAAAACAACATTATACAAATGGGTGAAAAGATACAACAATTAATACCTGATTATAAAAGAATTTACTCAGATATTTTAAATGCAAAATATACTGAGAAGATACCTTACTGCTTATCTATCTTAAATAAAAAAATACTGTCTTCAACAGATATAATAAGGCTTAATGAAATTATTTTTGGTACAAAAGGAAATTTGTACAATCAAAAACATAAATCTTATGATAGATTGGCTATTCTTGAAATATTGGAATATCAGAAAAAAAATAATATGAATAATGTACAGCTTGCCAATCATTTTAAATTGAGCAGAAATACAATAACCAAATGGAAAAAACTGTTCAACTCATAGATAATTGTTGAGATAGGTATTTAAAAAGCATTGTTTAAGAAATAGTTTTTTATATCAAAAGGAGACTTTTTGGGTCTCCTTTCTTATACAAAATTGATTTTGTTGAGGGGGTACTTAAAAATTACTTTGTAAAATTACCATTTCCACCTCCGGAACAGTCTCTTTTTATTTCAGTTCTTTTTTCGCAAACAACAAAGCAAAGGAAATAAGTTGTTGTCACTTTATAAGTAACATTACAATTTCCTTCTTTTACTGTAATTACGGTGCATACTTGTCTATAGCACTGTGCCGTTTCTGGTTCTTGAATACTTTGTGTTTTTGCACTGA
>Ga0105243_10000300_pt1 | contig 54716 bp, 74 predicted proteins | sample KBSM34metaG_FD_81525 | JGI IMG/M metagenome (GOLD analysis project Ga0105243, IMG submission 81525) | Miscanthus rhizosphere microbial communities from Kellogg Biological Station, Michigan, USA - KBS M3-4 metaG | ecosystem: Host-associated > Plants > Roots > Rhizosphere > Soil | place... | reverse complement strand
TGGTTACCACCACACGGTGTAGCACTAGGACACACACAAGAAATACTCACATTACACCCTGATGCTACGATAGCAGCAGACATAGCAGGGTGTTCCTCGTTGGGCAGATGGTGGTTAGCTGTGCACATGACAGCGGGTTTCATTGATCCTGGTTGGTCAGGACAACTCACCCTGGAACTGTTCAATGCTTCACCCTGGTGGCTACGCCTGTGGGAGGGTATGCGTATAGCGCAACTTAGGTTCTATCGAATGAACACCATGTCAACACGTCCATACAACGTTGTGGGCCATTACTACAACAGCACAGGACCAGTAGAAAGCAGGTACAAGCCATGATACAAGCCACTGTAGTTGCAGACAGCATAGCACCACATGGTATACGGCTAACAACCATGCTGCTTACGTACCCTAGCATTATTCATCAGGACATATTGACGCACCGTACTATCTACAAGTCACAGCAAGCTTCTGACAAGATAGCCATAGAAGTGGACAGTAACAAGTCCACCAACAGCAACCGTGCTAAGCCTACCAAACAGATACTGAGGGACGTACTCAATAATCCATTTGTACCTACACGGTTCCCTAAGCGTGCAGTCAGTATGCATTCATCAAAAGGTTACCACACTGGTTGGAGACACCAACTAGCTAGACACATATGGTTAAAGACACGTTATGTGTCACTGCTAGAGTCACTGGCACTTATGGGCATTGGTGTACACAAACAAATAGCTAATAGGCCACTAGCTACATGGCAGTACACCACATTGGTGTGTACAGCTATCGACGTATGGTGGCTGCATTTCTTTGAACTACGGACACATCATACAGCACAGGATGAAGTGCAGCAGGTTGCTGGACTGGCACACACAGCCTACCGTGCTAGTACGCCAACGTTCCTACACACAAACGAGTGGCACCTACCGTTTGTGTCACCAAGGGAACGCCTGTTGCTGCCACAGTCCACATGCATTGCACTGAGTGTTGCACGGTGTGCACGTACCAGTTACGCTAAGTCACACTCAGACATGATTAGTATTGCTGGATTCAGACCAATAGATGAAGACATAGCCTTGTACAACAGACTAGTACCACAGAAGCCTGAACATGCTGGCCCAAAAGAGCATCAGGCACAGGTACACCCTGATCCTACACACATAAGTGGTACCCTGTTAGGCTACGATCAACTACGGCATACTGACAATGCAGACAGCATTGTCACAACGTATCCACCACAACACCAGGAACCCTCCTAGTATAAAGCTTAGCTCCAAGAAGATGAGGGTGTACACCAACACCATAACCGTAACGTGCATCCAACGTTTCATGGTCATTCAACCACAGCCCAACATGAGGAAATCTTGTGTTGGGCTGATTCACGTCATGATATTCATATAGCACCACATCACCACCATTGGGATCAGGACATGGGTATGTCACACCATAGATATCATCAGTGTAGCTAGGTACACGTCCATCATACGTCCACTTGATAAAGCCACTACAATCAAACGATCCTGGTATCTCACCATCCCATACGTATGGGTCACCTATCCTGGAGTACCCTAACTCTAATACTCGTGATAGCGTGTAGGGTACTTCAAGTCTATACATACCCAGTGAATCAATGATAGCTACAAATTCTTCTATACCTGCATACGCACCCTGTACTAGTCTTCTACACTCGTACCAGTCTTCACGCTGTGCTGCTAGGTACACACCCTTCTCATAGTAATACAAACCAAACACATTAGCACTAACTATACCAACCAGTGCTTTATCAGGGAACGTAACTAAGTCTGCGCCAATACGCCAACCGTAGTATTTGTAGTTATCCTCCCATGTTAGCTGTATGTGTCCACGTCCATAATATGGGTAGTAACGTAAGTTGTTTGCACGCCACTGTTCACCTAATTCATAGCCGTATGCATCATCTAACCAGTAGGCTTCACGTACAGGTACAAACCTGTGTGCAGTTTCAATAGCAATAGTGGCAATAGCTGCCCTACATGTGTTGTAGTCAGCTATTCCATACAACTCCAGTGCACCGTACACTTTGGGCCAGTCAGACACAACATTCTCTAGTGGTGAGTTAGTCACCATCGAAATAATCTCTGGTGACCACCACTGCCATGCACCACCTACAGGTTGTAGTATGGTGTGCTTGCTCTTTACGTTACCCTGTTGTTGTGCTAGCAGTACTGCACGTGTCATGCGCTACTAACTCAACACTTCTACGGTGTCATCACTACCGTTGTACGCTATCACTGCGTTGGCAAAGATACGTACTGGTCGCTCATCTTCTAGTAGTAGCTCACTTTCCGTAAGTGGACTACCCCACCATGCGTTCTCAGGAGCACGCCAGTGGCGTTCAAAGCCAAAGTCATGGTTATAGACGGCTGTGGGCACCAGAGCACGCCAGCGTATGCTCATGGCTTCCTGGACGGTAACGGTACGTGTAGGGATCTGCACAGGTGGCTGGATAGGTGGTTCAGGCACCACAGGTGGCTGTTCCACTTCAGGGTAGCTGTTTGCAATCAGTCTCTGTACAGGTATGTTGACTACAGGTGCGTTCTGGAACTGATACGTAGCTGCATTGTATGCTGGACGTAGCCTACCGTTCTCGTTAATCAGACCGAACCCCTGCATACCCTGTTCACCTGGAGCACCATTTTGGTCACACCAACAGAAGTATGTAGCCATCAGTAGTTCATCAGGATCAAATTGCGATAGTTCATCCTGGAAGAATCCATGCACGTACAACTGTTGTTCGTCCAGTCCACCAGCATCCTCTACTTTAATACCACCTTCAGTAATAGCCACTGGTCTACCACCAGCAATGTCAATAGCAACACGTATCTTGTCTGATAGACGTTCCCAATCTTCACCAGGATCAGCAGGTACCCTAAACCCACCATCACCTTCACGTTCAACGTACGAAACATACGGATGGAACGCAAACCCATGTACTACTTCATACCCTAACTCAGACTCCACACGATCTATTACTGCAAATGCACTAGCTAGTTGTGCTTTCCAGTCAGCACTAGCCACACTACCCAACACACCTAATATGCCATACCGTTTGCATATGTTGGTGCCAATCATGGCTAACTCTGCTGCTTTCTGTGCCCTATCCTCGTTGTCCCAAAAATCCCATTCATTGGTGAATTCAATCAGACGCAGTTTCTTGTAACTACGTTCACATAGTTCAGTAATGCATGCTTCATATCGCTCTTTCCAACCTTCAGACCAAAAGTCATTGTTCAGACCTTGTGTCTGTCCTGTCACTACAGCAGCTACACAGGTGTCATTAGGTACCTGTTGTAGCATAGCTTCCCACGATCCAAAGTCAAGCACCAGTGAACGCAACCACCCTAGCTTGACGGTACGTGAATACACAAGGTCAGGGTAACCAGTATGCACGTTACCTGCAATACCAAATCGTTTGGCTAGCATGTGTTACGCCCTCCAACGTGGTGCTTTGATGTCGATGTCCAGAGCAAATTCACACGCATTCCATATAAACACAACTATGGCCAACACCAGGGAATACAGTATGGCATCGTACACAACATAGCCTGTACTGGGTAGGTTCTCTGCACTTGCTGGTGGTATGCCTAACCCTGTGAGTATCTGGTAGATAGTGCCACCACCAATCATGAAGATAAACGCTTGTATCCATGTACGCACAGCACGCTGCAAACACTGGAACCATTCAGCCATTGGTATGACTACAATACGTTTACCATTTGTTTGCCCATCAACACTAACCTGTTCTGTGTTTGTGTCAGTGCCAGTGTTAGTGTCTACAGCATCAGGACTGACTATGGTAAACGCACGTTCCAGTTGCTGTTTGGCCATGTGTTGTCAGTGCCTTGTCTGTACGCCAATGGTTTGGCGTAGTCTACGCAGAAACTTACCTAGGATGATACTGGCACGTGTCTGTGTGTCACCTGTCAGTGTGTCACCCACATTGATGTCTACCTGTGCTACACCTGAACCACTGTCTAGGCGTACTTCCAACCCCTTAATGGTATCAGAAAACTCTAGTACGTCTTCCCATACCACAGTGACTTTGGTACCAAAATCAAAGTCACGTCCAAGTATGTATCTACCAAAGGGTGACACCTTAAAGCTGACCGATTCTTCACCAACAGACTGTTTATCTAGTTCTTCTTGGCACTTCTTATCAGTAGCTACTGTACCTTCACTACCTGCATCAAAGAATCCTTCTATACGTCCCCAATCAAGTATGCTCTGTGAGTTAGTGAGTGCATACGTAGGTGGATAGATGTATCTCGAAGCCTTGTCTCCTGGCCCACCTGCCCATAGCGCATTCACTACAGCATTACCATCCCTGATCCATTCAGCATCTATCAGGTTACCACCACGCAAATCAAACAACACAGGACTAGCTGTACCCTTGCTTCTATCTGGCCCACGACTAGGTGTGTAGGTACGGAACCGTAGTGCACCATCAGTATCACGTATCACATCAAAGGTTGTATCCTTGGCACGTTCAGCAATATTCTGTAGTGTCTCTAATACATGTTCATATGCTGTAGCTACATATTGTTCACTTACTGCACACAGTCCACTGTCAGCAGCCACTACTATACGAGTATTGAAGTCCAATACCTGTTCACGTACTATACGTTTCATAATATCGTCTAGGTTATCAGCAGCATACGTAATGTCACCTGTGCCTGTTGCAGGACGCATACGACAATCAGCTAGCCACTGTAGGTATCCTGGCCCACTCACGGTATAGAACGGTACACGTCCATCCTGGAACACTCGTTGGTGTCGTATCAATCCACCAAATTGATACTTACCATCTCTCCAGAATTCCACCGTGTTAGGTGGTGACAGCAACTCAGGTATACTACCATCACCGTATGCCAGTGTTAACTCCCAATCACCTGTTTCATTCTCTGCCTTACGATACCTCGCCGATTGTATAATGTTCAGGATGCGCAGACGTACACCGTTTGCACTGAACACGTTTATGGCATACTGGTTTATAGCCATTAGTCAAGTGCCTGTGTCTGTAGGTGCGCTTGTGCCAATGCTATTACTGGTGCTGTAACAATGCCATCAGGTGCAAACTTAACCATGCTGATAGTGGCATGCCAGTCTATGTTACGTTGATCTGCACCTACTACACTCAGCACAAGGTCATAGCCATCAAATGACGGATTGAGTTGCCATTCACTGATGTGTGCATCATTGCCACGTGTACCACCTGTAGTGTGTGACACCTGATCTGTACGTCCTACTAGATTAGGTGTAGCACCTATCCTAGAGACAGTAGCATCTACACTTTGCTTCTTTATGGCACCATTACCTTTGTCTACGGCAATAATCCTGATTACGATGTCATACCCTGTCTTGTTCGTTGTGGTGTACCTCCATAATTCCTGTGGTGCACTATTAGTAGTTAGCACCTGTGCTGTGTGTCGTTCGTTGTCACTGTAGTTTACAGGAAGTGGGTTTGCATCATCAGGTATGCCACCTTGTGCTAGCCACTCCTGGTATGCTAGGTACTCTTTGGTTTCAGAGTTACCAAACGATGTACCTGTTTCTGTATCAATCCACAGTTCATCGTGCAATGGTGTCACACGCTTGTATCTGGCTGGCATGTTATGTTACCTACAACTCCGAACTGTATACTACTTGTATGTTGCTACCCAACACAATGGATGCTGCTTGTCCTGCACCTATACCAGTTCCTACTGTACTAGAAGTTATGAATGAACCATGTGTTTTAGCACCTATATTCACCCATGCTACCCAACTGCTGTATGTAAAGTTGGTAATCCATGACGATTGACATAGAACGCCTATTTGATTAGCAGTTGGTGCAGCACCTTGAGCAAATGATGGTACAACAGGCACAGAGAATGCTGGTATCACTCTCATTTGTACAGGTAAATACTGTGTGGCTTCTAGCGCAACAGCATTACTCCCAACCCAACCTGTTATTTGTTCACGTTCCACGTACAGTTGCCTGTAGCACTGTATACGTTCCAATGTAGGATCAGGCACTTCAAAGCGTGTGGGGTAACTACCTACCTCTAGTTTAGGCTGATAAATCCACAGCACATCAGCAGTAGCAGTGAGTGGGTTATCATGGTCTGGTCCGATATACTTACCATTAACATTCACCCACTGGTTGGTAACGGTATGTCTGTAGTTGTCACCACATACTGCTAACCATCTACACGTCAGGGAACCAGCACTAGTATCTATCCAACCAGCACCAACGTTCCACGGTATCACTACGTAGTTAAACTGCCATGTGTTAGCTAGACCATGTGTCCAGCTAGCAATGTATCTCCAGTTACCACCAAATTGCTCATAGTTAAAGCTAAAGGTACCTACCTTGTTACAGAAAGACCACCATGATACACACGCTGTTTGACCAAAGAGCGGTGTAGCCTTGATACCTTCTAGTGATTGCTGTGGACCAATGAGTGTATCAGCAGCAATTGCTACAGCGTTGCCACGTGACACAAGAAGTGATTTTACTGGTTGCGTCTCAAAGAATCCCATATTAGGTGGATATGCAGCTACAGATTGTACAACAAAGCCTCCTGTATTATTCGTTAGTCCTGTAATCCATCTATCAGCAGCATATCCAGTAGTACTAAGTGCAACAATACTACGCTGATTGACTCTAAACGTAGGGTTATCAAACAAGTTAGGACGTGCATCTACAAGCATGTTTGTATACACAGGGTTATTGGTTATCATGTTTGGTAGTATGGCACCTACACCAGTAGGCACCGTAATGACAGCCAGTGGTAGTTCCCATATACCACCCACTATCTGCGTCAGTGCTGGTGGTGCTCCAGCGCCAACAGTGCCTACTACTACTGCTGCATTCAGTGTGTTACCTGTACGGCTTAGACGCAACACTACTCTGTCATAGCGCGTGCTACCACTTGTGTTGTTGCCAACAGCCAGTTGTAGTGCAGCAGTATTCTTGTACCAGAACCCTTCTACCATTGCTTCACCTGGAGCAATGGACACAAACATACCACCTGGAGCACTCACCACAAGCCTGCTAGCTACGTCAATTAGTACACCTGTAGAACGGAACCGTGCTTGTACTTCAGCCTGATCCCCTTCACTATATGACTGCGCATCAAAGAAACGTGCTACTTCTGTCACGTCACTAATCTCCCAATCCTTCTGGTGGTGGCACAGGCTTCAGTGGCACATCAGTTGTTGCACTACCACCAGCACCAGCAAATTCACCCCTAGCAATCATGTTTGCTACTATATCGTCTCCAGGTAACAACAGTGGTTCTATTGAAGGTGGTGTAAACTGCATAGGTGCAGGTATAGGTACAGATACTGGTGGTGGAGCTATGACGTATCGTATCAAGAATAGGAGGATACGACACACTAGACGCTCCCATGCTATACGTTGTGCTGGTGTGGGTGCAGTCTCCAGGTTCATATAGTTACGTAGCCCTGCTACTGCTGTTGCTGCTTGTGCACGAAAGTTTGAGTCAGGTTCATCATTACCAAAGTCAGGTGTTGGTGGTTCTGGTGGAGCATTGTGTGCTTCTATTATGGCAATAGCTGCTGGTGACGGATCAATCTGTACTCCATTCTTATCATGATCGAATATATCTATCTCACCATCAACATCAGTAAACCACGCAGTTATACCCCTAAACGGTACACCAGCATCACGTAGCTCTTTCTGTAGTAGCTCAATGTTCACTGCCTTATTGATCTTCATGGTTACTTATCTCCTATCGGTTCAGCGCAATGGCTACGAACTGTCCTGGCCAACCACCGTTCACGGTACTACCACCAGCACTCGTGTAGTTCAGTGCGTAATAATTGTGATTGACTGCACCCGCCAAATGATACCCTATAATGGTTGTAGAAATAAGACCAGCAATCGGGATGTGGAAGTGTGCGTACCATGATGGGCCACCAATTGTATCTAGGCCAATACCTACACCACCTAATTGCCCAACGGAAGCATACGAGGCAGTAAACTGTAAGGCAACCACCATGAGTGTTTCATTAATACGTAGACCAGTTGCACCAATATTGAATGATGCATTCTGCCACGATCCTGAACCGATGCCACCAGTAGCAGCACCTTGTGCAAAGAAGACATTAGATATGCTACGGCCTGCTAGTTCAACTGTACCAACGGTACCATCTATTATCTTGTTACCACCATGTATCGTGTTATCCGATATTTTGTCACCACCAATAGAGTTTACTGCACACAGTATATCTTGCACCTTAGCTACACTGATACCACTACCGTAGTCATACAACACATGGTTAGTATACGTGGCACCTGACCAGGATGTTAGTCTACCAGGATGTAGTGTACCAGCAGGAATCACTGCGTTAGGATCAGTGTAATAACCAAGCACACCTGCTGCATTGACACCAAAGATACTGTTACCAGCACCTATAGGAGCACGACCAGCAGCACCACCAGCACCACCAACGATGATGTCACCTGCTGCTGCCATAGGGTTAGCAAAGCCAATAGGTACACTGTAGTTTAGATTGCCTGCACCGTCCACACCAAGATAGCTACCGTTAGCACCCTTTGCTTTACGCTGTGCTACACCACGTGCATCAGCTACAACGATGTCTCCAGCAGTGGTCATTGGGTTGTACATATTGCTTTGCCATACACGAGCATCAGCAATAGTAGTGACACCTGATGTAGTGCTAAGGTTTGCTAGTGGCATCTCCCATATACCACCTACTACTTGTGTTAAAGGTGGCACACCACCACCAGGAGTACCCTCATGTACAGCAGCTACTAATGCATTACCAGTACGGTCAAGGCGTAATACCACTACATCTACACGTGTTATAGCCGTAACGTTACTACTAACAGCTAGAGTCTTTACAGCCGTATTCTTGTACCAGAATCCCTGTACGAATGCTTCACCAGTGTTTACTGATACGAAACCAGCAACACCACTCGTAACGGCTAACTCACTACCAACACCAATACATATGCCATCACGCACCATACGTGCAGTGACTTCAGCTTGGTCACTTTCACCGTATGACTGTGAATCAAAGAAGCGTGCAACTTCTGTCATACCATTTCCCTAGAATATGAGAATGTAGTTATCACAATTCACGTCCACGTTACCTATGGTCCTGTACTGTACAGTTACGTATGTAGTCTGTCTATCAATAACGTAGGCTACAGCCTGTACGTTGAATGCCATAGCAAATACAGCATACGACGTAGTTGAGTAATACGGCGTAGCAAAGTTTATTCTATATGCTCCAGTGTAATCGTGGTTAATACTATAAATATTACCTTTTGCAGTGTACACACCGCCACCAGAAGATAGAGATATGACCATAGTAGGCTTTATGGATTCCAATGGACTAATTCTGTTACTGAGTGCAATGTCTTCATTGGAACGAGTAGTAGCCTCCGCATTTATTGCAGCGTTCAGTGTATTGTCAGTGTTGGCACGAGAGGCAGACTCGTTGTTTATCGCAGTGTTCAGTGCCGCGTCTGCATTGGTGCGTGCGGTAACTTCAGCACTATCTGCACTGGAACGTGCACTAGCTTCAGCAGCTAGTTCAGCATCAGTAGCCATCGCACCATCTATTGAAGACAGTGGCCACCTACTCAGTACACGGTAGTCACCAATGTTGCCAGCAGTAATGGTACTGGCATTGTTCACTACCATAACCTGTGCCAGTGGGAATTCCCATGTACCACCAACTACTTGTGTCAACGTTGGTGCTCCAGCACCTGAAACACCCTGGAGGATAGCCAGTATCAACGTATTGGCAGTACGGTTCAAACGTAGTATTACGTAGTCAATGCGTGTGCTACCGCTAGTATTGCTGCTTATACCCAAGTCAAGGTTAGCATCATTCTTATACTGGAAACCCTGTACAAAGGCTTCCCCTGGACCAACACGCACTGCCATGCTACCTATGGCGCTAACTATCAGTGTACCTAACACAGATTCAGGTATGACACCCTGTGGGCGCATCATACGCATATTAAAGTCAGCCTGATCTGCTTCAGTGTACGAGATACTATCTACGAAACGTACTGTTTGTGCCATGTTATGCCTACCTGTCCTACTGTCCCAAATACCTGTTGTACCACTGAACGGTACCTGCTGTAACAACGGTAGTACTACCTATGTCAAACACTAACTGGTTGTTACCAGCAACCAAACCCCACATGTCTGCATCAACCACGTACTGCCACACGTCGTTACCATCCAACTGTATGACGTATCGTTCAGGGTCTGTATCTATCACTAAGTGTTGTCCTGCAATACAGTTTAAACCAATAAGGGACAATGACTTGCCAGATGTAGTGTTCTTGAACACTGGATCAGAAAATGGTCCATACAAATCTATATGCACAGGTGTTTCAATGTCACCATCATTGATGATGATAGGACTGCTAGCAAACCCTGACTGTGCAAAGATACGTGGAAACGTCCAGGGAAACAGGAAGTTACCTGGATTCAAGTTGAAGTTGAGTGTAAACGTTTGTATCACAGGATCAATAAACGCTGGTATGCCATGCGATTTGAACCGTACCACTGTCCTGTAATGTCCTGGTGCTTCTGTGTCGTCTTTAGGCAGTGGTAGTGATTCTGCCAGTATGCAACGTATCTCACGTGACACACCATTAGCTTGATCTATACGTAGTGTTCCTGGTCCCATCAACGGATTGAAGGCTCTGACCACTGCACGTCTACTGGACTGTTCCTCTGGTACACCACCACCAGTGTAGCTAAACTCCACTGTCAGTACCTTAGCATCCATCCTGACATCGTACCAATACTCACCATGTGTCTGTGGTGGTGCAACGGTTGTGTGCTGGAATTCAGATATACCGAACCCTTCATACGAGTGCAACTGATATGGTGGTGACGATAGATTTATCACAACGTTATCTGGACGCTTGTAACATATGACATCGTATGATGGTGAACCACCTGGATAATCTGGCCAACCGTTAGCCATCTACCTTACCCCTACCCTAACTTCTCAGTGCTACGTTTACTGCTTCACGCACAATCTGTGGCAAAGTGCCTTCACCGTAGTCAGTACCAGAGTGCCTATGGTATTCCACATTTACGGTCACATTCTTCTGTGCTGCACCACTGCCACTACCACTACCACTACGTGTGCCACCACCAAAGGCACGTGCAATGCGCTGTGACTGTTCGTTAGGGAACACGTGCATGTCAGACTTAGCTATGGCTATCTCTGGCCCATTCTCACCTAGTACAGCAACTTCACCAGCATGCCACGTACCACCACTAGCCAGCCACTTTACCTGATAGCCACTAGGTGGATTGGCTGAACCACCCTGTACTATCAACTGTCCACTAGATGTGTACCAGCCATCTGTACCTGTACCTCTGCTAAGATACAGTGTCTGTGCACCACTCTTGGTAGCTGTAGCTGCTACAGTTCCTGGTGGCCCACCACTAGGTGAAGTAGTCCCTGGTGGGCTAACTGGCCTAGCTGCAATGGCATCAGCTAGTGCTCTGATATCCTCGTATACTTTCTTCTGTGCGTTCAGTGAACCAAGCTGTGCGTTGATGTCTTCTAGGATATTATCCTGTAGATGCTTCTGGTTCTCCAGTCTGGTGATATTCTCGTTGTGCATAGCAGCACTAGCAGTAGTCTGTGTGTTGATGAGCGTAATCTGTCCCTGGAGCAAGTCACGTTCATTACCAAGGTGTGTAATTTCTACCTGACGTAGTGCAATGGAATTCTGTAGGCCAAGTATCTGTGCTTGGCTACCCTGTGCTGCTACGGCATTGTTTGCACTAAGCAGTGCACTTTGTGCAGACACTAGTGCGTTCTGTTGCTGTACAGCAGTGATCTGTTTGTTGTACTCACCTACCTGTGCTTCTAGCTTGATCTGCTGTGCAGCAAGTGCATCAGCCCGTATCTGGTTACCTAGTGCTATGTTGTCAACTTGTAGACCCAGTACATCGTTCTGTGCCTGTAGCTCAGTAATCTGTGCTGTATACACAGTTAGCTGTGCTTGTACTGCTGCTAGTCGTTCCTGTTGGCCAGCAGCAGATACTTGATTCTGTGCACCAATCTGACCAGTCTGATTTTCTATAACGGACTTCTGGTAGTCCAGATCATCAGCTACATTCTGATGCTGCCGTTCCTGTGCCTGGAGTGCTGCTAGCTGCTTCTGTGCATCAGTGTTGTTGATGGTAGCCTGTAGCTGCTTCAGTTCGTTCTGGTCACCAATGTCTGCCTTCTGGTCGTTAATAACTTCTAGCTGCTTGTGTAGTGCATTAATCTGTTCCTGTGACATCTCCAGTGTACCAGCATTGATCTTACGTAGCTGAGAGTTAATATTGATTTCTTCCATACGTAGCTTAGCATCTTCCCTTGTAGCATCAATAGCTGCATACTGGTCTTCTAGTGTCCCACGTGCCACATCATCTATCTGCTTCTGTACCTGTGATATCTGATGCTGTATAGGTAGCATAGCCTCCTGATTCTTCAATGAGGCTAGTTCTAGTGTAGCCAATTGTGTCTGGTACTGTGCCTGTTGTTTCTTCTGTTCAGTAGTACCTTCTAGTGTCTTCTGTATCTCAGCTTGTAGCTGTGCTTCCTCCTTATGTAGTGGTGCAGCAGCAATGTTTAGCTCATTAATCTGGAACTGGTTTTTATGCTGCTGTGCTTGTATGTTGGCTGTCTTAATCTGGTCTTCTACGCTACCCTTCTGTATCTCAGCTATCTTAGCCTGCACGTTAGCCAGTTCCTGCTGTGCAGGCAGTGCAGCTAACTGTAGCTCAGCTATCTTTGCTTCATTCTTCAGCCTGATACCATCTAGCTCATTCATCTTTAGCTGTGTTTCGAGACTACCCTTAGCAATAATAGCCTGTTCTTCCTGTAGTTCTTTCAAGCGTCCCTCTTGGAACTGAAGTGTTTGACCATCCTTCAATTCTTCAAAACGCTTCTTAGCTATGATGACATCCACATCAGCAATCACATGCTTAGCATAGCCAACAGCTATCTGCTGTTCCAACGTACCCTTAGCTGCTTCCTCCTGTGCACGTTCCTCCTTACGTAGTGCCTCAGTAATAGGCAACATCTTTACTAGTTGCTCGTCACGTTGCTGTGTCAGCTTTAGTATGCTTACTTCTAGTGCATACTCAGCATCACTCACAGGTGCCTTTGGTGGTGCTGGTGGCTTCTCTGGTGGTGTATTACTGCCACCACCACTATCCTTATCCTTCTTCTTAGATGTCTTCTTTTTCTTACTGCTACTTTTCATAGCACCACCACTAGCAAACGCTTGTAGTGATACTAAGCCACTATTGAGTGCATCAGATGCCATACCTGCTGTTTCTTCAGCAGTGTACACATAGCCACTCGGATCAATTAGTTCTGGCCCATTCTCACCAACCAGTGTCCACATGCCACTAGACAAGCGTCCACCAGTAGCCTTTGAATCACTGTCATCACCCTTATCACCACCATCCTTTTTAGCTGATTCCTTTACCTTATCTGCTGCCTTCTTAGCTGCTTCTAGTGCCTTCTCTACAATAGCTACTGCTGCATCAGCTATGGACTCTGCACCAGCTTCCACAGCCGATCTAATACCCTCAACAATAGCATTACCAACATCAGTAGCTGCACTCGTTGCTGGCCCCACTGCATTCTGTATGGCTGATATGGTGGAATCTAATGCAGTACTTGTTGCATCAGGTAGTACCTGCATCGTAGTAGTGGATGCATCCTGCATAGGTTGCTGTATGTCAGTTACAGCAGTAGGCAAGTCCTGAATAACCTGTACGTTGTCAGTGGTAGCAGTAGCTGAGTCTGCCAATGACTGTGACCAGTCAATAAAAGCTTGTGCAGCTTCAGTAGCAGGTTCAGGCAAGTCTGTGATGGATGCAGCCATGTCAGTGAATGCAGGGTTTACCTCTGCTGCTGTAGCTACCACTGCTGCCAATGCTTGGTTAGTGGTTAGCACACCATCCTGCATCATGCGCAGTGGTGCCTGTGTGAGTCCTGAAGTAGCTGCTAGTTCAACTACGGACTGCACAAACTGTTCACTACTGATAGCACCAGTGGCAAACGCTGTTTCTATTGGTTTGGCACTCACAGCTATCTGGCTCATAGCTGGCCCAATGACACCAGTTACGTTAGACAAGCCACGTAGCAGCACATCAGCAAGCTGTTCTGTGCTTACCTGTGCACTACCCATTGCTTCCTGTATTTGAGCAAAGGCAGGATCAGCAGCAGCTAGTGAACCCATAACCTGCCGTAGTGCTTCACCTACAGTAGCGTTACCTGCTGCAAACTGTGCCAACGGTGCTGTAGCTAGTCCTGACTGTGCTGCTAACTGTACGATAGACTCTGCCAACTGATTGGAAGTCATGCCACCTTGTGCCCATGTGCTAATAAGTGGCTGTATACCCATTGCCATAGCACCAACAGCATCACGTGCAGCAAGTCCAGCAGGTACCAATCCACCCTGGATACTCTGTGTTAGTGTCTGTGTGGATGCAGTTATAGCTGTAGCAGTATCTGATGTAGTAGCAGATGTCTGTTCTATGCCTGCTTGTATACCTTCATTACCTGTAGCCATTGCATCACCGAACTGTGTTGCACTTGCTGTCAACTCATTGAATGACTGTTGGCCACTTGCTGCTAACTTATCTGTCAGTACAATAAGATCATTCATACCGTTACCAACAGACTCTATTTCGGCTAGAGTCATGATAGCTTTACCACCGTACTTTGACATCACAGTACCTGTGGCACCAACGTTAATACCACCCTCAGCAGTGCCACCCGACCCAACAAAGTAATGTCTGTTAGTACTGAACGCTACAGGTTTACCAGCACCAAGTGCAGCATTCACATTCTCTGGTGTTGCAGCTTGACGTACTGCATTGATACCCATTTTTCCTAGCAACCCCATAAAGTTGCCAGTACCACCCATACCCTTAGCAGCACTCCACCCTGTAGCCTGTGCTAGCTCTTTAGCTTCTGATAAGGATGGTGTTTTCCCTGTAGCCTGTGCAAACAACACAGCAGCATATGGCCCACAGATAGCCTGTGCTTCCTCCATAGACAAGCCAGCTTGCCTACCAGCAGTAATCTGGTCAACATTCATTGACATCTTCTGTGCAGTAATATTCTGGCTCGTATTGACTGATTGTAAGCCTGATGCAACTTCATGTACTATCTGTGCGTACTTTGTGGTTGCAGCACTACCTACACCACCAGCACCACCGTTGTATGCTTGTAGTGCTTTGTCATAGTCACCAAAGGTAGTAACTAGCTCTGCCATATGCTGGCCAGCTAGTTCAATCTGTACCTGTGCATCACCTAGATACTGCTGCATAGTAAGGTTGTTCTTCTGTAGCATAGCCTTTAGGGTATCAGGCATAAATTGCCCTAACCCTAGCTCACCACTACTACCCTTACGTACACCACTAATCACATTAGGATCAAATCCAGCAGACTCGTGTTGTATCTGTGCAGTGAACAGTTTTGCGTCTAGCTTGTACTTCTCAGCTACAGCATTCAAAATAGCCTGTATCTCTGGATTAGCTTTACTGCCACCAGTCACCTTACTGGACATGGTTTGCATACCACCAGCACCACCACCCAATCCAGCTAACAACCCCTTGGCAGCTTCTAGTGCTTTCTTGACACCTGCTATGACGGTATCCACCATCATACCTACACCAGCATTCAATGCACCAGTCAGTGCAGTCATAATAGTCTCACCTAGCTGTTTAGCTAGATTACCTAATGTTGTTTTAGCTGTTTCCCAGTAGCCACTAATCGTCGTGAAGAACGTAGTGGTAGCTGTCTGTATACTTTCGTATGCTGGTGTAATTGCCTTCTGTATACCCTCTATACCACTGTTCCAGTACAGTTGGATATCTTCCCACAACTTCTGGAAGCCTGCTGTTAGTGTGGCCCACCATGCAGTAGCAGTAGTAGTAATAGCTGTGGTAGCTGTTGTCCACAGTGCTTGTATAACCGTCCATGCTTCCTGCATCAACGTTTGTAGTTCCAGCAGCTTAGCCTGATTCTCTGGTGTAAGTAAATTCCACATAGCTGTAAGCAGGTTAGGTATAGCAGTGGTAACAGTTGTCCATACAGCTTGTATAGCTGTGGTACCTGTTTCCCATGCACTCTGCATAGCTGCCCATATGGTAGCAGTGGTAGTGCTCAGGAATTCACTTAGTGCAGCATAGCCAGTCTTAATGGCTTCAACCACTGTTGCAGTGACACCCTGTATGTCACCCCAGTTACCAATCCATGCTGCTGCAAGCAGACCAACTACAGCAGATACTGCGATGATAGCTGCTGTAACTGGCCCACCTAGTAGAGCGATGATGCCACCAAGTATAGTGCCACCAGTAGCAAACGTAGCACTCATACTAGTCCATGCTGCTGCCAATGCAGCTACACCAGCAGCTACAACCGTAAGTGTACGGAATGTAGCAAACGCAACAGCAATACCAGCAACCACAGGTACCAATGGTTCTAGTACTGCTTTCAAGTCATTGAATGACGTGGTTATCTGTTTGACCGATTCACTACCTGCTATACCAAACTGGTCAAACGATTGCTGTAATGTATCTATTGCACCCTGTACGTCACCACTCATCAACAGTTGTAGTGCCTGGAATGCTTTGTTGATGCCATCAATAGCAGCAATACCTGCTTTAGAACCTGCTGATTCACTACCAAACATCTCTTGCCACTTACCCTGTACAGTGGCCATAACATCCTGTGCACCCTGCAACTTCTCAGCTATGGTGCTACGTACAGCTTCCATTGCAGTAGTAGCACGTTCCTTCATCGTATCGAATATCTTACCGAAAGCTTCACCTGTACTCTCAGCACCAGATATGTCTATTTTTAGTGCACCAGCAATCTTTTCGGCGACTGATTTAAGGAACCCATCCAGGGTACCAAAGTTTTGCTGCATGCGTTCCATGAATGACTTACCGAACAGTCCACCAGCAACAGCACCCAGTGGCCCAAACGCTGCACCACCTAGTATGGAACCTATAGCACCACCAACCAGACCAGCACCATTGGTGTTGAGATAGTCCCTAATACCTGCAACCCATGACGTGCCAACCTTTGTAGCAGCAGCTTTAATTTCTTCAGGGTCAAATATCTTGGTAAGGTCCATAGGCTTGTTTGTGGCAGCATCCTTAGCTGCCTTAGCAGCATCTGCTGTAGCTTTCTTAGCTTCAGCAGCAGCAGCACGCTGTGCAGCTAGTGTGTCCTGTATACCACTCTTAATGTCCTGCCAATCCTGTTTCTGTTCACGTAGCTGCTGTCCTTCACGCTCCAATTCTTTGATACGGTCCTGTATAGGCTTCAACAGTCCATCTTGCTGCTTCTTTAATTCAGCTATCTGTGCTTCTAGTGGTGCTGCTGCTAGTTGTCGTTGTAGGTCAGCAATTTCACCGTTTAGGTTGCGCTGGTCGTTAGCAGCTTGTGCTATGGCTATCTGTTGCTTTGTCTGTGCAACAACACCCTTGTTCACCATACCATCTAGTTCTTGACGTATACCGTTTTCTTCTTTTTCCAACCCTAGACGTTGTTGTGCTAGTGCATTACGTGCAGCATCATTCTTAGTATCGTTTACCTTCTCACCACGTGCTTTAGCAGCAATTGAAGCAGACTGTGAATCAAGGGATATTTGTTTCTCCTGGAACTGTAGCTGCTTCTGTGCAGCATCTAGTTCATCTAGTCTGGTTTCCAACTGTGCACGTCTAACAGGATCACCCTGTGCCTCTTGTAGCTTACCTTTAAGCTGTGCCATCTGTATTTTGGACTGTATATCAGCCTGTTTCTGTGCTAGATCGTTAGTTTCTTTGAGTGCATCAACCTGTGCTTGTAGTGGTTCTATAGCAGCATCGTAAGCATCATTGATGTCTTCAGCAGCATTCCTCATATCCTGGAGTGAACGTGAGTTAGCCTGTATGTTGGCATCTACTGTACGTAGTACACCTTCTACATCATCTAGTGCTGCCTTCAATGCATCAGCATCACCTGCTGCTGCCTTGAATGCTGCTGCACCCTCTGCCAGTGTCATAGCTTTAGATACGTTACCGAATGCGTCTGCTACTTCCTCTGCAACATCAGTAACCTGTTGCACACCACCCATCATACCCTGTACATAGGCTTCCATCAACGCAGTACCACCCTCTGTGATTGCAGAGAGTGGTCCCTGTGGTGGTGGTGACTGACCAATCAGGAAAGATGAGATGATGTCAGCTACTGCTGTAGCTGCATCAGTAATCAGCGATGCAGCACCACTCAGCATGCCTGATGCAAATTCCGATACTAACTGAAACCCTGCACTACCCATTGAACTAGCAAAGTTACCAATGTCAGTTATTATGCTACCTATTGCACCTGTAATACCATCAGTCTTGAATGCCTCAAATGCACGTGCAAAGGCATCCTGCAACGGTTTGGCCATATCTATGATTTCTTGTATCGTAGCCTTCAAGTCTGCACCAAACTGTGCAGCTTGATCTGATACAAGGAAGTTAGCCATAGCTACTGCACCGTCACGCAACAAACCAAATAACGGTTCTAATCCTTCAGCACCAATGTTACGCAAACCATCAATAATGTTGCTGGTAGCTGCTTGCCATGTCTGCCCTGCTTTAGTAGCTACATCACCAAGGTTATTATTCTGTACAAAGTTATGGAACGCCTGTAGCATCTGTTCTGCTGATATCTTACCTTCTTCACTCATCTTTCTAACTTGCCCAATAGTCATGCCCATTGAATCAGCAAGCATTTTCCATGCTGGTATGCCTGCTTGTGCTAACTGGTTCATATCCTGTGCATTAACTTTACCTGCTGCCATCATCTGTGTTAGTGCACGGTTCACTCCCTTTATCTGTTCTTCACCCCCACCTACTGCCATTACAGCAGCACCAACATCCTTTAGGATAGGTATGACTAACTCAGCTTGCACACCCATACCAGTAAGCTGCCTAGCTGCTTGCAACAGACCAGGAAACTCAAAGGTAGTGGTAGCAGCAAACTGTTGTAGCTGCTTTATAAAGTCATTAGACTTCTGTGCACTACCTGTAAAGGCAGTGAATCCAATACGTGCCTGTTCCAGTGTGCTGTTCAGTCCAATGATGGCACTGCCTGCTTGCTGTGCCACACCCACAATGCCCGATAACGCTGTGGTAGCTGCTGCAAACCCTGCACCCATAGCAGCACCTGAAGTTAGTGCACTGCCTACTTTGTTCAGGTTTGCAGCAGCTTGTTGTCCACGCTGTTCAACCTGTTGCATGCCAGCATTGAACTGCTGTAGGTTTACACCTACATTCACCATCAGTCCACCGTTGGCACCAACAGCAGCCATCAGTTCTCCCTATCTACCCCTACGTGCAGCAGCACCACGACGTGCCTGTCTGTCTCTGTTCTTTTTGTCCACTGTACGTTGTGCCTGTATCTCTGCCACTTTAGACCAGTTAATCCAACGTCGTAAGTACTTGTGTACTAACGGTGTACATGGCAAGTCAAGTAGGTGACACCAATCACCAACTACTCCTGCCCATTTGAAGTCGCTGATGCAGATGAACCAATCGGGACAAGAGCCGAGCGACGAGTTACCGCTTGATTCGAGCCATTGTCTGAGCTTCTCAACTTTCCCCGCTCCATCTCATCCTCAATCACAGCATTCAGAATCTTAGTGCGTAGGAATGGTGGCAACATCGTGAACGATTCATACGTGCAAGGAACCTGTACACCAGAATCCTTCAAATCCCATGACGTAAGCAAACGCTCGAAGATACCAGCCAAACCAGTGTTGTCAGGCTGATTCGTCAAGTCATTCAGAATACGCTGGCAATCATCATCATACATATGTGGGTTGTATGTGATGGTAAGTAGCTCACCATCAAAGTCAATACGAATGGTAACCGACTTGTTCCTAAGTGCTGCCAAATCCACGCTATACTCCACTGCGTGTGTGGGTACCAATGCACCCACACACATGCATGCACGCCTACACTGTTGTTGTTACAGTGCAGCCTGTGCGTTACGTATCTTGGCTGACATTGCCTTATCCCACGTGGAATCGTAGACAATACGGCCAGTCCAATCCAGTGTGGCAAGTCCATTGATATCAGCAGGACTGAATGCTGCACTAAGCTGTACAGCCATGTCCATCTGATACATGTAGTTGAAATCCACTCCTGGTGCAGTACCAACAGTCTCAATCAACGGACCAAGACCATCAATACGGATGAACACTGCTGTACGCTGCCTGAAATACCCAATCAGTTCACGTCCCACAGCGTTGTTGGCTACTGAGAACGTCATGGTAGGATCAGGCTTAGTAGCGTAGTGGCGATCAAAGGATGGTTTGCTACGATTCAATGGGTAACCAACGTTCCAACGGTCAGCAATAGACCAGCCAACCGTAAACGCATCCACCCACTGTGTCATACCCAAATCTGCACTGTCCAGATCAAGGTAGACGTTCACTTCATTAGGCTGAATCGGTACTTGTGGCACACCAGTTACCGTGAGTGGATCAGTCAGTGTGAAATCATAGTCAATGATCTGACCCATCACACTGCCACCAAGGTCAGTACCACCTTCACGGCTGAACGACATATCCAGCGCATTGAAGAAACAGTACCCTGCACGCTCTGCTGTACCTGCATCAACGTCACCCTGTTCAATGGTGTACGTCTTAGGTATACCCTGCCGATTGTGCACGATGTTGAACACCCAGTCACGTGCCAACACAGCAGTGGCTGGTGTGCTAATCACAGCAGTACCCATAAGGCTAGACAAGGGATACTGTAGTTCACTGTATGCTGGCAGTCCACTCACATCACTGGTGGACCACTCACGGTTCACCACACTAGTAGTGTCAAACAGGTAACCTGTTGGTCCCTGGAACGCCACATCAGCATCAGGTGCCAACGAGACAGACATACTGCTCAAACGCTTAGTAGCAGGCAGTGGCACACCAGGCGTAGCCTCTGGTGCTATCTGTACGATACTTGTGGCTATCGCTCGTTCAATTGGCATGACACCACCCCCTCACCATTCACCAACACCTACACACTATGTCTGTAGGCTTTACAATCGTACTCCACTACAATTTGTGGGTACAAATCGTCGTTAACTCTATCTGGCCCACGTGGACGTTCTCGTATCTCATGTATGGGACCAATGTACAAGCCATTACGCTGTATACGTAGTCCCTCCAATACGATGCTAACCCTACGCATTATCAATACAAGGGAACCTTTGTCAGTTCCTCCTTTGTCTCTAGCTGTCACTTGTATCTCAGCATCACGCCACACGTGCTGAGCATTGAGTGTACGTGTAACTTCACCAATCACACCCAACACTACCAACACAGGGTAATCATGTCCAGGTTCGATGTCTGGATAGATGTTTCCATTTAATGGTGTGCCCATCAACTCTGCATCACTCTGCAATTCAGTCACTATCTCATCTACTATCTCTGTCATCAGTACTGGAGACATACCACTCAAACTGAATGTCATATCACTACCTACAGCCCTATGTCTTTCAGTATGTTACTGATAGTGTTACTAAAGTCGCGTTGCTCTGCTGCTATCGCTTGGCGCATTGAAGGTCTAGCTGACATACGACTAGTACCGTATTCGTTGAATACGAAATAGTCTTCATGTGGTGGTTGTATTCGTCCCTGTGTGCTGGTTTGCATCTCAGGTTCTGTGCCTGCTACTGTATCCCTGTAATGGCCAGTATCCACACGTACATCTGTGGACCATCTATCCCTAATTCTAATCAGCCTGTCACGCACTTCTGTACCAGTATCTTTGTTGACACGTGCACGATACGTGGCAACCCTACTGGCCCATTGTGCTGTCAGTCTCATCTGCATGGTTGTTACTTATGGCTCACTAGGTGAGGATGAATCATCGTACACCATTGCACGTACGTACTCACCATCTGTGCGCGAATACACACCAATTACACCGTAACCTTTGCCTCCTGGTGGGTACACTATTACATCATCTTTGTAGATAGGCTGTTCTCCACTCAGTATGAACGTTGACACACCTTGCTCTGCCAACGTTGTGCCACCTAATATGGCACGTTCCTCTGGTGTCTGACCTGTTGGCACCTTACGACACCGCACGCTGGATGCAACCACTGCTGCTACATCTTTCCAGCTACCGTTTGGTTGACGCATGCGTGTTTTACGTGTAATGTCACACTCACCCTGCAACGAGGCTAGTGCCACTCCACGTAAGCTGACCAGTTCTTCAGGTGCCAACATGTCAGTCAGTTACCCATTCAGTTACGGTGCTGGTGGCGTAGGTGGCGTCACAACAGGTGCAGGCTGTGGTGTAAGTGCAGGTGCTGTTGGTGGTACTGCTGCCGTTGGTGGTGGTGCAGGCTGTGCAGACGGTGTGGGCTGTGTGGGCTGTGCAGACAGACCAGCAGCAGCTATCTGGTCTTCTGTTGCTGGCTCACCATCAATGTTGGTCACACTGGTAGCATCTGCACCTATTGCTGGTGCACCAGCATTCTTGTTCTTGGCCCACTTAGTAGGTTCAGCATCAGTACCGTATGGTGTGCCATCCTCGTAGCTCACAATGGTGTAGCCAGCTTCCTCGTACGTCTGTCCGTCAAGGCTAGCCATTGCTGTGCTGTGGTAAGCATCCTCAGTCACACTGTACTGCTTGGTGCCATCTTCACTCTGGATACGCACCAGTGCATCACCACTGTCAGCCTGTGCACTCTGGTTCTCTGCCACGTTACTTCCTCCCATGTGTGTTGTGCTTGTAGCTATGTCATGCAATGACGTAGCCACCTGACACACTACCTGAAGCACTCTCAATTAGGTCATACACCATCTGTGGTATCGTCAACTCTCTAAATTTTATACGTATGTCCTGTCCACTGGAGTAATCAGTCAGCCATTCTGTTTCAGGGTGCACTACCGTTCTCATGTAGTACCCACATAGTATGGACGTAGCCAACCCTATTGCAGCAGGTACCGTACTATCAGGTGTGTAGTCAGCTTCCAGGTACGCATAGTTAGCGTAACTAGGTATGTACAGTTGTCCACTAACATCATCAATCAGTGCGTAATACTCTGGTGGCAGTAGCTGTATCTGTTCTACTGTTTGGCCCCACAACCAACCACGTACACCTTCAACACTCACCACAGGTGCTGTAGACAACCACGTGTATCCAGCAGGTTGCATTGTCAGTTGTTCAGCAACTACAACACCTTCACCATAGGCACGTCCACCTGTAGCATCTACCCATGCTTCAGCAGCAGGCATAATGCTTTCTTCCAGGTACGTTACCTGTGCAGCAGTCAACGTACGTCCAAGCTGTGCCTGTACGTTTTCTACTGTGGTGTATCCCTTGATACTGGTAGCCATCTACAACACCTATGCGTGCGTGCGTGCCTACTTACGTGGTGGCTGCTTCAGGGTAGGTTCACTGGTGGTGCTACCAGTGGGTGAGGGTGTGATGGTTTCAGTGGTTTCAGAAGGTGTGCCAGTGGAGTTAGGCACTGCCTTGTCTACAGCAGGTACAGCCTCATTCCTGGTACGCATGTCCGCATTGAACATGCGACTGGTCATTGGCTGTATGTCATCCTTCTGTGTGCCATCCTCGTTGAACACTTCACCAACACGTGCCTTGGTAGCACCAATTACTTCACCCTCTTTAGGCTGTGGCAGTGCACCTTCCTTGACAATGCTGGCACCTTCTACTGTGTCCACATACTGCTTGGCCACATCAGGTGCCATCTTGACTAGGATACCGTCACCACGATCAACGTAACTAAGGGATGTGTGTGCTGCTTTACCCTCAGACATTGCCTGTTCCTCCCTTTCACGTAGCTGTGTGCGTAGACTACGCTTGTTCATTGCCACAGCCATCAACTCGTATTCTTCACGTTCCTCATCTGACATGTCAGATGGTGGTTGTGGTATATGTGGCAACAGCTTGTCTCCAGCTACTATGTATCCTGTAACTACCTGATCTACAGGTAGCACTCTGGTAGGTGTGCCACACGTTGCACCAATGGCCCCACATATGATGCAACGTTTTGGCACGGTACCTACACTCCACACAATGCACGCATTACTACGTGCTACTACGCAGTAAGGTCCATTTCGACAATGGCAGAGGGACGTAGGCAACCAAACGCTGCACGTGCCTCAGCAAGAATGGCAACAAGGTTACGCACAAAGAAATCGTTATGCGAGTCAGTCATCTGCACGCCTGCCTGTTCACGGTCCCACAGGATCAGGGTTTTGAAGTTACCCACATACCCTGTACCCACTGGCACAGACTCAGACTCAACAACAGGCAGGTTCCACAGGGTAGGCACTTCCACTGCTGCTGGCCCACCAAAGAAGAACTGACCAGTGTTTGCACCACCATCCTCTGTACGCAGTAGCTGGATACTCTCCCAATCGTAGGGATTCAGCAGGTACGCAGTAGGTGACATGCGCCCAACCGTACGCACCTTAGTCTTGGCACGTCGAGTGGTCACCATCAGGTTGGTGTCCCAGTTCTGTGCAGTCAGGTTAGTGATGTTGGCGAGTCCATAGAAATTCTCACCAGTACCATCACCAATGACCATCTGATCTTCTAGTTCTTCCTCCACACCATATCGAAGGAAGTTGTCAATCAGAGTCTCCATCTGTCCTGCATCAGACAGTGCACGCTTGGTAGCTGGCATCCAGTGTGCAACGGTACGAACAGGTGTGGTAACCCGTTCAAACACCATTGCTGACTGTGGCTTCAAACCACCAGCAGCAGGAAGCACTGTACCACCAGTACCATCACCAATAGGTGCGCTACTGGTTGCTTCAGGCACCATTGCAGCATTGTTGGTTTCTGAAACCTGACGTACGTACTCCACCATGTCAGACTCAGTACGACCAATCGTAATGATGTCTCGCATGACAAGTGGACGACGCAGAATGAACTGATCCAAGTTACGCTGAACATCTGTAAAGACAAATGCACCAGCAGACGAGTCCGATGCACCAGTAACCAGTGCCTTCAAACCACCAGGAATCTGCACCTGTGGTGAGGCAACACGCACCTTCTCAGAGAAGTTGCCACTTGGTGCAACCTTCTTTAGCCAGTCACTGTACTCACCATCACCAAGCACAATCTGACTAACAGCCTTACGGTGCTGCTGGTGCTGGTGCTGTGCACCATCATCACTGCCACGTGCCTTACCAGCACCGCCACTGTCACCAGCATGTGTAGTGCCATTGCTGTTGGCAGCAGGCTCATTCAGGTAGCTGTCAAAGCTGCTCATCCGTTCCACTATTTCCTTGGAACGGTTGGCATTGTCCAGCTTACCCTTCAAATCACCTAGTTCTGAATCAATGGACTTGACACGCTCGTACACATCATCAGGAAAACTGAAGTCAGGGTACTGCTCAATCAACCCTTTGCTTTCCTGCATCAGGTTGGCCATTCGTGCACGTATCTCAGCAGTCTTCATGACACACACCCCCATTCGCTAATCAACGGTTGCTGCTACTAGCTCTGCATTCAGGACGTGCATACGTCCCAACATCCGTCTAATCTCAGCAGAATCACGCACCACAACCACACTAGCACCTGCTGCCTTACCAGCATCATCAGTTGACACTGAAGTGTCATCTAACAACTTCTGTACACGGTCAGATACTGAGGTAAGGTCTGGTAGCAATCCTGCCAGGATCGTACGGTTAGCCTCAGAGAGAACACGTCCAGCTTTGCCTTCAGCTATTCGTAGCTTAGCTACGTGTTCTACTCTGTCCAGGTATGCAGACATTTGTGCAACCATGCGTGCACCATGATCTGCTAAACGTTCCTTGAATCCCTCCATGCTGCCAGTGGTGTTAGTGTTGGTTGCTGGTTCAAAGGTACCACGTCCGTAGTCAGTACAGAGTGTCTGTGCATCTGATGCATCCCATGCGTCTGCATCAAAGCGTACGTTAGCTGCCTCTGTCTCACCAGTAGCACGTAGCTTACCAGTGACTACGGTGTACTCCAGTCCAAGCGTTTCATGCTTGTGCACGTCACGTTTGAATGAACCATCAACAAATTCTGCTGGACTACGTACTATGTACAGGTGCTCTGTCTTGGTACCGTTTCCTCCTACACCGTTCTTTGCATCTACGGTCAGTGTTGCATCGTTGGCTGCAAAGTTGACAGGTGACCACTCTAGCCACTCACCCTTTAGCAACTCCACAATGCCCGATTCACGGTCATACGAGTCAACCAACACGTAGTATCCAATGGAGTACTTATCCAGAGCACCCATCTTTATGTTACTGAAAGTGTCTCTACCTAGTTGCGTGTCCATATTGAATTGCCCAACAACTCGCAACCCACCTAGCTGCTGTATAACAGCAGGCAGACGCGCGTCATATGGCAACACTTCCTCAGCTTCACGTGTCACACCTATTGGCTGTTCATACATGTTGTGTGACCACAATATCTTAGGTAGCGTTTTACCCTGTGTAGTGGACTGTGCAATGGTGTCTGCAAAGAATCCTGGTCTGATTATCTCACCAGCATAATCAACGTTATTGAAGACACTACAGTAAGCCTCTACCAAGCCTTGTCCGCCAGCATCCTGCAACACCTTTGCACCAATTGCTGGCAACACCTTACGTGCGTACTTCATGTTACGCTGCCTCACTTTCTGCTAGCTCTGCTGCATCTAAGATGTGCCAGAATCTACGCACACAGTTAGGGTGTCCCAACGGTGGAATGCTACGTGCTTCAGCAATCTTGACACGTCTACCGTTCAATGCTGCACACACTGAATCCTGGTCACCATCAGTGATCCGTACACCCACCACAACGTCCGATGCTTTGTACGATTCAATCTGTGATAGATTGGTAGCCTGTGCTAATTCTGTACGTGCTATCTCTAGTGCACGTGACTCAGAGAACACGTACAAATCATTGATACGCATGGCTAGTTCTTCCACTGTTTCATCTAGTTCAACACTGGTGGCAATAGCCTTGGCAACACTGGTGCGTGTATATTCGTTTATTCCCTTAATGTTCAGTGCTGCTGCCTTCAGGTACGTACGCTCATCTGTACCAGTCAACTCGTACCTAGTATCAAGTATGTCCTGTACCACATCATGCACTGCTGTTAGCGTACGCTTGTACCACGGTTCCAACACGCCTTTGAGCGTGTCATAGTCCTGCTGCACACGTGGCCAGTTTATACGTATCTTACGTGCTTTGGATTGGTCTTCAATCTGTGCCACAACAAATGCACGTTGTTCGTTCAGATATGCGTGCACATCATTGGCACACTGACCAATCATCCTGGCACGTATCCTATCAACACTGTCACTAATGTCTTTAGTGCTAGTGGTAGTGGTACGTGCTTTACCTGCACTACTGGTACTGCTACTGGTAACTGTGCTACCGTCAGCGTTGGTAGTGGTAGTAGTGTCGTTACCATCACCTGGAGGCAATGCACCCTGGTTACCTGCTGCTAGTGCTTCTGGTTGATCCTGTACCGTAGCCTTCTTTACGATGTCATCTACTGCTACAGGTATGATACGGCTAGCCAACATGTACATGTCTGTAGGGTACGGTTCCCTGTCACGTTCAGCACGGTACTCGTTGACAGTTAGTGCACCACTCTCTAGTTCTTTTAGTAGGCGGTCAACTTGCTGTGTCTCGTCTTCTTTGAGCACCCTAACGTTTTCATTGTCAAATTCAATGGTAAATGCATCAACATTTGATACATAGTCACTCATCAACTGTGTGTGCAAGTCAGCAGCAATGAAGTTTTGAATAGGTATCACTTTGTTCTCATAGAAGATACGTCGCAATCCATCTACATTGGAGTATGTAGCGTTTTCCAGTCCTGTACCCAACCCTAGCAGGATAGCAGGCGTACCAAAGATTGCTGTGATACGTTCCTCTGGTATGTGCCTGATGGCTGACAAGTCTAGCTTGGTAACATCAGTAGCCATCTGGTCTACTTTGATGGAACCACCTATCACCAGTGGTTCACCACGCCTGTCACCTTGTGTACGGTTCATCACACTAGCCTTGATCTTGTCTGCATCAGCTTGTGTAATCTTTCCCTTCTCGTTAGAAGGGCTGATTATCATACCTGTCACACCTAAGTTACGTAGGATAGTGTGTGTAAACTCTGCTGCTTCCTCATCTGTCACTATCTCACGTAGCAACGCACCTAGTGGTGACAAACCTTTACGTATATTCTTAGGGTCCAGTCCATTACGGAAGTGCAACACATCTTCAGGTGCAACGTTTATCACAGTACCATTAGGTGTGTATTCGTAATGGGATATAAACACCGTAGTGTTGTCATTAGGCCACATAGGTGTGATAGTGTGTGACGGTACCCAGTAGAACTGTACTGGCTTACCTGCACCACTACGCACCTTCAACCAGTATGCGTTACCAAATGCGTAATCTATCATGGTTGCTTTCCATAGCAACTGACCAGAGTAGTAATCATTAGGACGCCTAATACGTTGCACCATTTCATGATTCGGTACGATAACTTCCTGGTCACCAGACAACTGTTTCACCACTATAGGTGACTGTGCAAACGTGGTAGCCAACAAGTCCATAGCTGCATACACAATAGCGTTGTTCCTACCCTCTCCAGCTAACTCACGGTAGTTTATCGTACCGTCACGTGATGAGTACGAACGGTCATACGACCATGTAGTAGTGCGTCCAAAGTTGATGGAAGTAAGCTGCTTGAATCTTTGTGCTACCCTTTGCAACCATGTACGTTTACCAAGGTAGATACGCTCCACCTTGTCACGCTTCTTATAATTAAGTGTGTCTTTACTAATCATTGTTCACTGCCTCTGTCTGCTTGATAGAAGACTAGTGGTCGTTCCTTCTTTACTGCATCACTACCTAGATACGCAGTGCATGTTTTGAAATGTTCGTTTACCACAGTAGCATTAGGGAACTCACCAAACTTTGTGCCACATGTACCACACTTGTAGTACACCACTTTGTCTGTGTTAAGGTTGGTGCTCATTAGTCGTCACCCATCACTGCAATACGTTGCACTTCAGGATCAACCATCAGGTACGTATAACCCCATACTTCAGCATCTAACCTGTCAGGGCTAGGCATTCCTGGTTGCCACTCGCACAACTGGTCTTCCAACTGTGGGAACAACCCCATATGGTGCCCTCTACCTTGTGCAAAGATGTTGCTAACAGGCTCTGCACGTGTCTTCTTACCTTTTGATGCATGCACCAACACTACAGGTACATTAGGGTCAACAGCATGTATAGCTGCTTTCACCAATGCACCACCCTGGTTAGCTTCAGCAACTATAGAATCAGCACCATACCTGTAGTATGCAGTCACTGCCTGTGTACACCACTGCAATGGAGTACCACGCATGGACATGTCATCCAGGGTATAACCTTCTGATTCTAGGTCACCCTTTATACCTGCACGTCCCACTACTACAATGCCTGTTTCAGATTGCTCTGTATCGTATTCTAGTCTACCCTCGTTACGTATTTCCTTAGCTGTTAGATCAGCTACCATTGGGTCTACTGCAATTACTATTTCATCTAGATCAGGTGTACGATAGACTCGTGTTTCATCTAGCTTAGCACGTGTCCATAGTGAGTAAGGATTATCGTCTAGTACTCTACCCTCTAGCTCCTGTAGTCCTGTTCTGGTACCACGGTACATTCTAATGATGTCATTGGCCCATGATTCAGCTAGATTCTCTACGTTAGCGTATGTGGAATCAGTAGTAACTATTGTGGTGTTAAGGGCTAGTATATCTTTTACAAGCTTTGTTGGTCTTGGTGTGGTAGTCACCACAATCTGTGGATCATCACCTAAACGTAGTGCCAACATTACGTTGTCCCACGTTTCTTTACCGTATCGCCAACTAGCTAGTTCATCACCCCATGCTTTATGGAACTGTGGCCCACGTACACTGTCTGGTTCATCTGCCGAACGCAACAGTGCCTGTGCACCATTGGGCCATGTCAACCTACGCTTGCTAGGCTCGTATTCAGGACGCCACTGCTTTGGACTAACTGACAATATACCTGACTGACCTTCTATCATAGTGTCTCTGACATCGTATGCTGTTCTACCTATGATTAATATACGCTCAAAGTCTTTAGCCCACTTCTTAACTACGTTAGCACCTGTCCACGTTTTACCTGATCCTCTGCCACCCTTCTGGAACCAACACCGCCACGTACCTTTAGGCATTCTCTGTGTAGGACGTGCCCAAAAATCATAGTCATACTTCAACTTGTATGCTTCAGACATATCAAGTGAACGTATCATGTCAGCAATTTCTGTAAGGGTCATAAACTTACGTAGATCATGGAACGTAAGCTTACGTGCAATCGTTTCGCCGATTGATACTGTCACGATGCAGTACCACCAACAGATTCATTGTCGTTATACAATGCCTGCTGTGCAGCTTCACGTTTGCCCATCTTTTCTAGGCGTTCCAGCATACTATCCTTAGCTGCTGCTGCATCATCAGTGTCATTGTCTGTAATCTTTTCCTCAAACTGTCCAGCAAGATTCGTGAATGCTGTGAGTGTTGCAGCGTAGGTGCGTCCCAAAGCATCAGCAGGCATATCCTCCATAGCTACTTGCATCACAGCATCCATTTTGATAAGGGTAGTAAAGCTACTCATCATCAACCGTGCACGCATCATGGTGCTAAGTGCACGTGTATTACGTATGGCTACTGCCAGTACGTATTCTTCAGTTATCCCTAGACACGCACTCACACGTACAGGTATGCAGTTGTTAGCAATCAGTGACTGCAACACCTGCTCATCTGTTGGTCGTTCTCCACTTGGTGGAGGTACTACACCTTCACGTATTTCTTCAGGTGTGCGTACGTCACTTCCTTGTGGACGCACAAGCCTGATACGTGGGTAGTTGGCACCAGAATCGTGGTCAGTCATCTTTGTGTCATGACTCGTGTATGGTAACACTCAGGACACACATAGCCATCTGTTGTCTTCACTTTAATAGTGAGACGTACCTTACAGTAGACACATGTGTGTTGTACAGGTGTTACGGTAGTCATAGGGTACCTACTGCCATCTTACCATAGGTAAGCAGCTAAGAACAGGTACCAGTTGGCCACCTTGACTCGGAGAGGGAAGACTGTATATACTACAGGAATGGGTGACCTATGAACGATTTGAGTCAGACAGTAAGCTGTGTCCTGTACATCACAGATGAAGCATATGACGTACTTGTTGATGTAGGACGTAGGCTAGGGTTCCAACATGGTAGGGACAATGCCAAAGGCATACACCACTACTTTGAATGGATAGTGAGACAACAGTTAGTGGACAACAGACCACCAGAGATACGCGAGTATGACCATGAGATGTTAGAAGCAGGTATGTCACCTGAGTGGCGTTTGTACTCACCACGCAGACGACGTAAGGTGACACTGACACGTGACGCATTGGTTGATGCCAGTAAGTGGGCCATGCTTCTAGGCATAGCGTACGTACCAAGTAGACGCATAGTAGGTGCACCTACCTACGTTGATGGCCCACAGTGTATGGCAGCAGTACTCGAAGCAGTAGGTACAGGTTGGATTAAAGTGGAGGAACAAACAGATGAGTGATGGTAATAGCAACAACGAACGACCACACTATGTGTATGAAGATGATGCACAAGCTGTAGAGATTATCAAGAAACACTTGAATGGACATGCACTTAGGCCACCTAAAACTGATGCACCTAAACGCCTGATTAGTGCACGGTTATCTGTTAACGCACACATAGGCTTGCAGCGTGTAGCAGCACAGCTAGGCTACACGCATGCAAACCAGGGTAACGTGTCATTGCTACTGGAAGCAATCGGCACAGGTATGGTGGTAGTTACGCCGACTGAGCTAATTCCACGTCGTCTGTAACACTGATACCTCGTTGTGCTAGCCATGCCTCCAGAGCATCTATGCTTTCTAGTCGGTTCTGTTTCATGATGGCTTCTACCACCTGCTTACGGTGTAGCTGCCGTGCACGTTCAGCTTCACGCCTAGCCTGCATACGCTGTTCATCTGTTTCGTACGTACGTGGTCTACCACGTCCATCCATTGCAGTATCACTGCTCAAATCGTAGCCAATGGACGTGGCTACACATTCCCTGATAAATTCACTCAGGTTACCGTCTGCATCTGCATCTACATTGGCAGCTTCCTCGATAGCTGCCTTGAATTCTGGTGAAACCTTCACCATAAGTACGCTTGTCATGTGTTGCACCAATCCTCGTAATTTCCTTGCCTTGCACAGGGGTTCCTAGGAGGCGGCAGCCGATGTCAACGTCTCCTAATGCGGCTTTCCTGCCCACCTGTACCACTAGGCCACTACGCACAGCTTAGCACACCTTGTACCCAGGAGGCAATAATGCAGCACCCTAAACGGACAGCACACCTTGTATTGACAGTATCTGCTGGTTGGTGCTACACTGTTTTCAGTCTGATGGTGGGAGGCACAGATACGGTGTCTAGTGCAATGGGTACACGAGTACGCAAGGTGCATCTAGTAATGCATAGTGCGTTGATTAGTGGTCGTCCATATACTGTTGAAATGTATGTGGATGGTGAACTAGTGCATACGTCAAGTAGAAATGCGTCTGGTACAACTGATCCACTGGCAGACATGATGCACCACATGCAAGGGTACATGACCACATGCACGCATGCACGTGTATGTGTGGGTAGTTGTGATGCACGTGAGTCCGTACCGTTCACGTTCACGGTTCAACAGGAATGGAGTAACGAGTGATGTTGATTCTTGATAGTGATGGTGAGCAGACACCGTATAGTGTGCTCCAGGCATTGGTGCATGTGTACCAAGGTAACGTGGATGAATTGAAACAAAAGCGTGCAAAGCATGCACCACGTTCCCACACGTACATTGAAATGACTGGTGAGATAGCTGGATACAACATGGCTATCAGCACCATCATGATTACTAACGTGTGGCACATTGGTCAGCACAAGCAGAAACAGGTACAGGAGACACCACACGTACACGCATGGGAACCACACAACCCAAATTCTGGTCCGTACATTATTGTTAGTGAAGCACAGTGCAATACGTACCTAGCAGGACTAGGTGTCACTACCATGCTGGAGGCTTCCCTACAACACGGTATTTGCTTTGAACCGTGTAGCAAACAAGAGTGCATAGGGTAGAGTGCTCAAAACGTCCATAATGGGTATTGACACTGGGTGCCTGCATCAGGCATACTATGTGTGTGGGGGCTAGCAGAGACAGCCCACAGGAGAAACAACGTGGCAATGGCACCAAGCATCTACCAGCAGGCAATCATTGACTGGTTGCGCAACGACACTGGCAACGCGATTGTTAGCGCCAAGGCAGGGAGTGGTAAGACCAGCACCCTGTGCATGCTCAGTGACGAGATTTCACCTGTGGGCACACGTGCTGCCTTCCTTGCCTTCAACAAGGCAATTGCTACTGAGCTACAGCGCCGATTGCCTAAGCACGTGCAGGCAGCTACGTTCCACAGTGTGTGCATGCAGGCACTACGTCGCCACCCTGCCTGTGCACAGTACGCCAATTCACGAGGGTGGGTGCAGAGCAACAAGGTGCACAACATCCTGGACTCCATGCACAACACGTACGGTGCCACTACCATTGAGGCAGTGCGTAAGGGTGTGCGTCAGCTTGTTGGGCTGATGAAGGCTAACGCACTGATGCCAGAGTGTGACGAATCAGAGTTGTTGGCACTCGTTGAGCGATACGACATCGAATTCTCAGAGGATGGCCAAAACACTGACAACACCCACGTGGCACTGAAGATTGCACGTGAAGCACTGGCCATCAACAATGACACCCTTGACTCCATTGACTTTGATGACATGCTGTACCTGTGCTGGCTACTGAACGCTCCACTTATCAAGTACAGTCACCTAATGGTGGATGAAGCACAGGATACCAACAAGATTCAACGCCTGTTGATTGCTCGAATGTTGGGTAGGGACGCACGTGCGGTGTTTGTTGGTGATGAGGCACAGGCTATCTACGCATTTCGTGGTGCGGATTCCAGTGCCATGCAAGCTATCCAGGATGACTTCAAGTGTGCACGGTTCCCACTCAGTATTTCGTACCGTTGCCCACGTAAGGTGGTTGCTCTGGCACAGCGCATTGTGCCTGACATTGAAGCACGTGAGAACGCACCAGAAGGTACCGTCAAGAAGCTAGACACGATGGAACTGGCTAGCTTTACCACCCTGGACCTTGTGCTGTGCCGTAACACCGCTCCACTGGTCACACTGGCCTACCGTTTCTTGAAGGCACACAAGGCAGTGAAGGTTATGGGACGTGACATTGGTGAACAGCTTGTGTCACTGGTTCAGAAAATGCGTGCTGCAAACCTGGAGGAACTAGCCGACAAGCTAGACACCTACACTCAGCGTGAAGTGCAAGCAGCAATGGCCAAGCGTAACGAGTCCAAGGCTGAACGACTGATGGATCAGTATGAAAGTATTCTGGCCATCATTGATGGACTGCCAGAGGATGACAGAAGCGTGTTTAGTGTGATTGGTGTCATCCGTTCACTGTTCACCGATGATGGCAACGGACACCGCACAACGTTGAGCACCATTCACAGAGCAAAAGGGATGGAGGCACATACCGTCTACATCCTGGACGGACACCTGATGCCATCCAAGTACGCTACACAGCCCTGGCAGCAGGTGCAAGAAACCAACCTGAAGTACGTGGCAGTCACCCGTAGCCTGGATACCCTCTACTTTGTAGAGAGTGTGGTTATCCAGTAGCAGCACACATCACACAGGAGGGTGGGGCTAGTACACAAGTACTGGCCCCACGCACATACCATGCACCTATTGGACGAAATGCAGCTTGCAGTGATGTATAGCGCATGGCTAGAGTTGCAGTATTGGCGTGCAACTTGTGGCCCAACTGATACTAACGAGTACAGAGAGTGGCGTGTAGAACAGGGACAGAGTGGACGTAATTTCGTGGAAGAATTCAACACGTTCTTAGCCGAAACTCGCATAGAGTAAAAGAAGGGTAGCTAAGTACCATGCCACTGTCACGCATGACTGATGGACAAGCAGTAGAGTTTCCACCATCCATATCTAAGTGGTTTCTAGCTACACTAGCAGGCAATATGCGTGCACATGTGTGTTTGTGGTGCGGTATATCTGCCAACACAAGCAGCTTTGCTTGCATATCTGTTATTGAGGGTGAAGACAATAGCACGTTGTTTGTGGCTTGTACCGTTAGCTGTGACTTCTGTGGTACGTATGCCAAGGTCAGCGTAATAGACTCACCATTTGGTAGTGGATTTGGGTTTGGACACGAGGAACAATGAAACCTAGCCAGATGGCACCACAGCCAAGGTGTGCGTTTGTAGGACAGACACAGGAGGGTGACATATCCAGGTGTGCACGTTGGCAGTCACACGCACCACCACAGGAACACCTGAGCTACACTGATGTTATCGAACAAATGGCACAGGCTGTAGCTGCTGTACTTGGACGTGACGAACTAAACACCTTTGCCATGTTTGACTGTATACAACAGGCACGTGTATGGCACACAAGACTGGTGGTAACAACATGAGCACAACACAAGCAACACAGTGCTTCCTGTGTGGGTTTACATGGGACTATGCAGCAAACCTAGTTGTGCGTGTAAACCAACGAGTCTGTAAGAACAGGCGTATGTGTCTCACACGTTGGATAGTAAACACACCCATAGGACAGATCATGCCTATCTACGAGTCTGCACTAGATGAACATGTAGAGAACTACGCACCTACTACAGGTAAGGATTAACAGTATGTGTGTCATCTGTGGTCAGGCACTGCCTAGCAGGGACTTGGTAAGGGTCCAGGGTGCGTGGGTGTGCCTAGCTGCTCGTGGGTGCCTCGTGGCGTGGGTCAAGGGTGCTAGTAGCCTCTCCATAGCTGCCCTGCAAAGGAGTGCCCTAGAATCGACGCTCACAGCCTCTGGTAGCCTTCCTCCTATGGACAACCCTACTCCCATAAAGCAGGTAGCGTAGACAGCATGCAGCAACCGTACAACAGTGAAAATGAATGGCATGCAGAGTTTAAGGAACTAGCTAAACAGTTCTTTAAGTACTGCACACATACACTGGACTGTGAGCTACAACGTAAGGGACACTGGCATCATGGTAGTGATGGACGTATGGTATGCAGTCAAGCACCGTGTAAATGTGGTCTAGTGTTCATACTGGGTGCACTTGTGCCTGATATCACCTGGAGCATGCGTTGTCCTGACTTGCCTGAACCTTCACGCTACAAACCACAACCACGTACAGGTTCTAGACGTACAGTGCCCAAAACAGACTAAAATGGGTATTGCAATAAGGGGTGGTGTGTGCTATCATTGCTTCAGCGCACCAAACACAGAGACAGGACACACACCATGTCGCCATTCACCAGCACTCCACAGGTTACCGTCACACGCGAGCGTATCGAGGGTACTTACAACTACATCACTAGCATGATTCGTACGGACGGCTCGCGCAGTGTGGTTATCGAGGAAATGGATCGTGGTGCACGGTTGATGCACAACAGTACCAAGTTTGGCCCCATGACCAATCTGAAGGTCACCATGAGTGGTGTGTACCAGGATGCACGTGTATGGGTGGAGGCTAACTAAGCATGGCACTGTATGGATACGTTGGTGCTAAGAGCACCAAGCATGCCATTAGGGATGAACAGACCAGAGTAGCATGGTGTGGTGAATACCTAACACTGTTTGTAGTGTCAGTGTTTGGTAACCCACACTTACAGAACAAAAGTATGCTGGAACCTAACTGCAAGGAATGCCTCATTGCAAAGCAGGAATAGGAACAAACAAGTGAGCCATACACCGTTCACAATACGTGACGTACCCAACTACTGCACTGCTAACTGCCTACAGGCGCACACTGATAGCAGTGCATGTCAGTGTGAATGTGCTGGTAAGAATCATGGTGACTGGCTAAGACAGTACGCTACATGGTGGCGTAAGCAGAAACCAACAAAGGCAAAGGCAATATGAAAACAGCAACAGCTAGTGAACGTGCACGTGTGCGTGCTACCAGCAGTAGACTACGTGCAATCTACCACGCACCTACATTTGACAGAGTACGTGGAGTAGTGCGTGAAGCTGGATATTACACGGTGTATAACCTGGATAAGCATGTGCACTACACTGTGTGGTTCAACACCCTACGTGAAGCATGGGAGTGTACCTGTCAGGCAAACAACCTGAAGACTCGTTGTAAGCATGTGCAAAGGGTGATGGATCGTGAAGACAAACGAGTAAAGCAGGAAGCACTGCAAGATGAGACGTATACCTAGTAGGGAACAGATAGCAACGTACGGTTGGCACACCATACAGGATCGTGCACTAACCCATGAGGAAGTGTCACGAGTCATAGCACGCATGGAGAGTGGAATGAACGTGGTACCTGAACAAGCAGTAGTGCGTATTGTTGGCAACACACCAGAGAGTGGTAAGCACATCATTACTGATTCACATGTGAATCATGTGATGTACAGTAATGGTGGCTTGTCGTTCACTCTAGGTGTTGCTTGCATTGAAGCTGAAGCAGCTAAGGATGTTGAACGCTTCTGGAACGTGTGCCATCCTAACGGTGTTGCCATTTACCACGTAATGTGGGTAGATAGTGGTAACGTTGTTGTGACTAGAGTGGGGTAGGGGTGGTAGTAACATGTATGCTGACAACCTAGTGAATGGTTTGGAATCCGTCGGCGAATTGGTGAAACACCTGGACTTGCCTAACCCAACCACACCTGTACCCTTCGAGAAGTTTGCACACCTAAAAGATTCGGATGACATATGGAACAAAGCTGCATTTTGGGCATTCTATGCAGCTTGGCTTCATGACCAGCAGACCACACATACCAATACCGTTAGCGTTGAAGCACGTAACGATGCACACATCTTCAATGTACTGTCACAGAACCTGCATATCAGGGACTGTGTGTTAGTACGTAAGGATGAGCTAACACACCTTGTGGAGCATGCCAATACACGTGTAGGTACTGCACTGGTATTTGTATTGCTACTAAGCACTGCTGCTGTTGGTATCATGGTTGGTATGGTACTTATGTGGAATATAGGCATAACGAATGGTCAGTAGTAAACAGAGAGAAGATGTTGATAGGCGTGTGGAGTACACAGCTATTAGCAACTGCCACCAAGTAACGTACAAGGGTAAGGTGCTCAATATACATGCTGCTATACACTTGGCATTTGTGTTGGGCATACGTGCAGGTATGTCTAAACCTGATGTAGTTGGAGACTACATGTCTCGTTGGATACACGATAGAACACTAGATGCAACACCAGAGGAAATGGGTAGAAGACACGAGAAAGCCATACACGCTATCCTGTTCCCTCTGCAATGGACAGCAGACGAATGGGACGAATTAGAAGGTAACACACAGGAGGATGATGACTCATGAAGTACTGGATTGACACAGAGTTTATCGAGGATGGACACACTATTGAGTTAGTGAGCATTGGTATGGTGTGTGAGGATGGTAGAGAGTTTTATGCTGAGAATAGTGAAGCTAATCTGTCCAGAGCTAACGAGTGGGTACGTGAGAATGTAGTAACTAAACTATGGTCACGACAAGCAGACAAACGTGATGCAAACAGATGGATACGTGATGGTGGTACAGGTGGCTTACTGACACGTACACAGATAGCACGTGAGCTAATACGCTTCTGTGACGCACAGCTATACGGTTGGCCAGAGTTTTGGGGTTACTATGCTGATTATGACTGGGTAGTGTTGTGCCAGCTATTTGGCACTATGATGCAGCTACCAAGAGGATGGCCCATGTATTGTCGTGACATTAAACAATGGGCAGACATGCTTGGTAACCCAAAGCTACCTGCTGAAGGTAAAGATGAGCATAACGCATTAGCTGATGCACATTGGAACAAACGTGCATGGGACTTCTTAAACAGCTATGCGTAACACTGTATTGGCAGATTTTCTCGGAACTGCACAGGGTTCTACATGCAGTGCGTTAGCCGTTAGTTACAACTACACTGACCTTAGTCTACTCTGACACAGGTTTGAGGAAAGAGGCAGCTTAGCACAGCATGGAAACACAAGGGATACATGGAACAGGTAAAACTAACTGGAAACCATACGAATACAACATAGTGTGTGCACTGGTGCGTGCAACTAGAGTACCCATAACAGTAGGCACCATAGCTGCTGTAACTGGACTCAAAGGCAATACCATACGTGCCATACTTAGCCATGCAGATGGTAGGGAATTTGTGTTGGGTGGAGGCAATAAAGGGTACGTGGTAGCTAGTACCCATATAGAGGCACAGCCTATGGACAACAGACTATTCAGTCAGATAGCTGCCATGACCGATAGAGTGAACAGGCGTAGGAAATGGAAGTACACACCATGACTAACACAGAAGAACTACACGACTTGATAGAAGACCTTGCAGGCAACCTGGAGGATGCAGCAGACATGCTAGAGAAGATACTACAGGTAGTAGCACCCAGTGTACAGAGCAATGACATACGGGTGTACCGAAAGCTAGTAGAACGTGCACAGACCATGCTGGCTGACATGAGCCACAGCTAGTGTGCACGTAACACGTGTAATGGGTATAGATAATTATTGCGTGGTGTGTGGGTGCGTGCTATTATATGAGTGTGGAACGAAACACCACACCAAACCACACAGGGACAACAACATGGCACGCCTAGTAGTCAACCTTCGCACACAGACCTTCTACCCTGCATACGCTACTGGTAAGAACCACCTGATGAACGCTAAGCATGCTGAACGGATCATTGCAGCACGCAACGCCAAGCCAGAGTACGTGCGAACCAAGGAAGATGACTCGGAGGAACTACGCGCGCATTTCCAGAGTGCTGCCTACAAGCAGTACGAGCGCAACTATCGTGCTGCACTTGCTGAGTCGCGTGTGCTGTGCATCCAACGTCAGACGCGCGTGTACGCCACACCACGTAGTGAGCCTATCAACGCAGACGCGCTACCTGATAGCATGTGCGTGAAGTGCATGAGCCATGTTGAGTAAGTATGGTAGCTCGCAGACACACAGCACACTAAAGGGTGTGCTGTGTGTGGAGTGTGGCACACAGTGGCTAGGTGGCATGCCTAAGCTGTTTACGTGGCAGTATGTGGTGCGTGGTAATGGTGGTAAGGTGTACGTAAGACACAGCATGCTACACGGTATCTGTGCACCATGCCTCGATAAGCTGAAGCTAGACTACGCTAAAAGGTGTGTGCACTAATTGTTGTGTGCACACACCACAGCTTGCTATAATCAACTCAGTTGAGCACAGAAACAAGGAACTGGACGGTACAACACAATGGCACGCAAGCAGCAGCAGGTTGACATGACAGGTGTGGAGATTAGTGCACATCTACGTAAGTGGGGTGAGCACAAGGGTCACCTTTTCGTGCACATGTCTGCACGTTGGTGGCATGACATCGCCGAAATTGCTGAGGGACGTGCTAACGTGCTAGCTGCCAAGCGTGGTTACAAGATGCTGGAGGGTGTGCAGGTGAGTGACATAGTGCAGAGCACATGGGACAACCGTTACGAGTGCACACGTATTTATACAATGAAGCGTGCTAAGTAAGGTTGCACGTGGTGCACTTTACTTGGTACAATCAACTTAGTTGAACACAGCAACACAGCACAGCAACGGACTACGGTACGAGGATACAAACCATGTTTGCACAGTATGTGGCAGTAACAGTGTGTGGAGTGGACGCGGCTAACCGTGTGGCACTAACTAAGGTGTCAGGGGTTACCAACGTGAATGTGCGAGTGGTTACCCCTAAGTTTATGCAGGAAAAGAGAAAGCCTACTGAATGGGAGTATGAAGTCACTGGTAAGGTAGAGAGTGACCAGTGGGCCACGTTTGCTACCATGCTGACTCACAAGATTGTGTGTGACAATCTGGTGAGCGTTAGCACCCATAAGTATGTGTCAGTAGTAATGGAAGGAAGGAAGGTGGAGTAATAATGGAACCAGAACAGAGCACAGTACAGAGTGGTACTGTGGAGTGTGCTGGATGTGGCATACCCACACATGTTAATAATGCCTTCTGGAAGGTACGTAGTATCGTGAGGGACGCACGTTTGCCTGTAGGCATTAGACCACCATCTAAACCAAAGAATATTGGTAAGCTAGGCAAAATTTACCTGAAGGAACATTTTTGTGACCGATGTTCCATGCTCATCACTGGATATATCGAGAATCTAGGGAATGGTACTGTCTGAAACAGGCAATAAAGAATACACCTGCATCTAACATACCTCATACCCTTTTATAGCAAAAGTATATAGGTTTAGTAAAATTTACTAAACATACATACAATTCATATAAAAGGATATATGGTTACTTAGATGCAGGGATATTCTTTACTGCCTGTTATGTGGTATACTGGCATCAGTCCACAGGAGAACCCTACTAGCCATGCCCACCTTCAACCCACCACCAACCCTCAACCACATAGTACAGTTACACCAACACTTGGTTGCATGTGACCGTGCATATGCACAGCAACCTACCAACGATACACACACCAACATACTACGTGCACAGCGTGCATACTACAGTGCACTGTCCATATATCACAAGCACCAAGCTACCAACCAGCATGCCAACAAATGGGACATACTGGTAAAGCGTGCCAAAAACATCATGACACGTGCACGTATGAATGCCAAACGTGAGAAGCACAACAGCCATTGGCAACAGATAACAGCACACCAATGGACACGTGCCAACCGTATACGTATGCGTGCAATAGCCGTACATATGGCTGAAGTACCTGCACAACCACGTAAGAAACGTACACCTGAAGAAATGAGGGAAGTACGCGAGCAGCAAGCCAAACGTACACGCATAAAGCATCCTGTGACAGGAAGGTATATTTACGTTGACAACCCATGACAGCAACAACACACCCCCACCTACCTTCAGCCCACCTACACACAGCAACAGGCCACACCAACTACCACCTAGCAACACACAGTTGGCACCTACACTGCCTAAGTACATACAACGTACTGCTGGTAATCCAGCTACAGGTGAGCAACCAACGTACCAACATGTAGGTGCAACAGGCACACCAACACCTGCACACAACTACACTACTTGTGAGTACACAGCACATAACGACACACCTAAGTGCACCCAACCTGCCATTATGATGCCAGGATACCAACGAGCATGTGCAGCACACATAGCACATATGTTGCTGGCCAGCATGCAACACTACACTGTACAGGCACAGCAGGCTAACAAGTATGACCCAAACATAGCCCAACATATTGCCAAACTAGCACACCACCTAACAACCTACATACAAGCACCAGACTAACACACCTACACTACCTGTAGACACACCTAACCCACCCTGTGGACTAAGAACCCCTGTGCAGAGCAAGGAAAACATGCCTAACATAGTGCAACGCACAGTTGTAGTACGTGACGATAACACCGTAGAAGTGTTGGCAGGTTGGCCACTTGATCCAACCTTGCTTGGTGCACGTGCTACATACCTTGTAACAGCAACCAGTAACGCTAAAGCCATTGAAGCTGCCCTACTCCAGAAGCAACCACCCATGCATGCTCCAGGTAGCACGCTAGATATCACCCTGGATCGTATGGCCAAGTTGCTGAACACCACACATCAGGACATCGTAGCACGTGCCATCAACACGTATGCCATGCTACGGACCAACACAGATACCGTGTTCTACCACCACAAGGTGCTTACAGACAAAGAGACTAAGCTAGTGGTGCGTAGGGTAGCTCTGCCATGACACATAATACCTACATACTGGATTGGTGGTACAGGCTAGAACCAGACGAACAGCAGTACCTGCTACAGTCCACAGTCTGTACTGTGTGCAAGCACCTAGATGTGTTGCACAATGCTAGACGTGCCTGTCTAGTTCCTCAGTGCACCTGTGACTGGACACCTACAATGCACAAAACAGCCTATAATGGGTATTGACACGCTGTGCCTGTGCTTGCTATAGTAGTGGTGCGCAGTGGTGAAGCACCACAAAACTGGCGCATGGAGCACACTCCTATGAACGCACAGCCACTCTCACTAGGTCCGTTTGCTGGTGCACGTGTTGCACTGTTGGTTGTCAACCTGCTTGGTGACACCAAGGGTGAGTACTTCTCTGACAGCATCACTGCTGCCATTGACAAGGCACGTGATTGTGCCAGCTACCCTGATACCGTGGTGTACGTGTTCGACACCACCAACGAGGGTGAGCGTGGGCACACTCCCACTGCACGCATTCAGCGTGACGGTGTTGGGCCAGTACGGTTCTACTCCCTCATTTGAGGGAGTAGCTACTACTCCAGGAGTAACCATCATGTCTGACTACAAAACAGCCTCAGTTGAAATCTTAGAAGGCAACCACACACATAAGTGTGAGATTTGCTATCCATCAGAAGGGTACCGTGCCAAATACAACGTGTTTGATGGTAACGGACCAATCTACACGTGTGGTAGCCATCTGTCCATAGCTGTACAACGTGTAGCAAGGAAGTAACACAGCCATGACCATGCACTCGTATCAGCGTGACTATCCTGTTACCCCTCCTATGGTCACCATACCGTGTCCACACTGTTTACAACCTGCCATCATGGAGTACGATCCTGGTGAATCTGGCAGCTACTGGGAACCAGGATGTCCAGCAGGTTGGGTAACAGACCACCCATGTGGAAGTGACGGTACAGGACTATGGGACCGTATGCAAGCCATAGCAGAGTACAGTCCAGAGTACCAGCAGTATCAGTATGAAGAAAGTTGTGTCTAACATGACCATACATCGTGACCCAAACACTACCAGTGACAGGTACGTTATCAACACTGATGCTTATAACCCAGTGTGGCATCGTGTGAACGAACAGCAAACTAAGGTGTACACAGTAGAGACACAGTGTGGACTAACGTACCAGTACCCTAACCCCAATGTCACGTTTCGTCACCCAACGTCTACACGTAGGTTTTTCCGTAGCACATGGTATCTTGACTGCCAGGAGTGCACACAGCATGCCTGAATACACCGTGTACCTGTACAGGAGTGGCAGAGTGTGGGTGCATCGTGACGCACCACACAAGCCTACTGATCCTGACCCACCACTACTGATGACTACAGTGGACGCACCTACACAGGTAGCTGCACTAGGTAAGCTGCTGCTACAGTACGTAGATGCTGCTGCACAACCCTACCAACATATACCCATATGCATAGAGTGGTGCTGTACGCTACCCTGTGATGTGTGTGCCAAACCACTAAGTGAGCATACCCCTACTCCTACCCATACCCCTATGTCTACAGACCACAGGTTTGCACACACTGAATGGACATAACCTACAGTGACAGTACTCTACTGTGGTGGACGTTGTACATTATACTGATCCTGTTAATCATCATCATGGCCACACGAGGTAAACAATGACACCTACACCTACACACTCTGGTCTAACCAAAGCTGACCTTCTACGATTACTACAAGCTACAAAGCATAATCGTAATTACGATATGGAGCGTGCAGCCAACATACTGTACCAGTACTATGTACGTAGGGTGTCCACCACAGACATAGCTGCCAGTATGCAGGTGAGCTATGCACGTATCAACGCTACCAGAAAAGAGGCTATCAGGAAGCTACGTGCAGTATGGCCACTGTTTGCTGAAAGAGACGTAGCTAAGCTACACAGCAACACCAGCTTACGTCACGCTATCTGGCCACCACCCACACCAAAATAAGTATTGACACCACCACACGGTGCTTGCTATACTCCTATTATCAAAGCACAGGAGCACACAATGTACGCACACAACAGTGGTCACATCATCTACCGTCACAAGGCTACCAACGAGTGCAAGTCAGTGACACGTGTGGCTACTGCTGACACCACTACACCAGAGGGTTTCAAGCTGTACCGTATTCGTGGTTTCCTGTTGATGGCGTGTCCTGAGTGTGGCAAGGGTAAGTACGGTCAGTCTGTCCAGGGTAAGTACTCTGACAAGATTACCTGTGGTGCCAAGTGTCGTGCGAGCAAGGGATCAGTGTGCGAGTGCACCTGTTCAGGTGAAATGCATGGAAGTAATTACTAAAGAGTGCGCGCGTTGTGGGAACCGTTTACCTGCAACGCGCGAATACTTCCACCGTAGAGGTAAGAACGATAACAGGCTAGATTCATACTGTAAAGAGTGCAGGTTAGAAGGTAGAAGGGATCAGTATAAGAAGAATCCAGAATACTTCAAAGATAAAGCATCAGAACGCAGACGCATAAACAGAGCTATTGTACTTGGTAGGTATGGTGGTAAGTGTGCCTGTTGTGGTGAACGTGAATTTGAGTTCTTAGCCATAGACCACATTGACAATAACGGTTCTGAACAGAGAACAGAGTTAGGTCATGATGGTAAGGGACACCGTTTTGTAGACTGGTTGATAAAGCAAGGGTTCCCACATGGTTACCGTGTGCTCTGCCACAACTGTAACATGTCTATGGGACTCTACGGTTATTGTCCACACCAGCTAGAAGGGAGCTAACTACTAATGCATGAGCAACTAATGCGTGACGTGAAATCGTGGTCAACGTTCCATCCATTCATGTCAGATGGTACAGCAGGTGCTTTCTGCATTGACCGTGCACCAGGGTTCGGCACTAAGTGTGGTCGTCGGGAATACGAATTCGTACACCAGGGATCAGATACCATAATGGCCAGTAAGCATGCGTCCATCAGCATCATGTGGGATTGGGATACGCTACCTGCTACAGTAGCTGACACACAACTGATGACAGCAGTCAGGGAACTGTTCACCACAACTACCGTTGACACGTACGGACGTGACGGTATTACACACAACAAGCTGTGGATACTCCAGGGTAATACACCGTACACCCTACGTGCCTTCACTGACTTGCTAACCACCCTGATACCGCCATCAGACATCATGCACTTCAGCTTTGGCTACGATTGACTGAAATAAGTATTGACACCACAGTGTGGTGTGTGTCATACTCCTTTTATCAAGGCACAGGACATACAAACCATGATGAAGTCAGATAGCCAGCACCACGCAGTTGTTACGCGCAATGAGCCTAGTGGCAGCTTCTACGGACAGACTTGCTTTGCTAGTGCACCCACAGCCGAGCGGTATGCACAGGCTGAAGCAACCAAGATACAGCAGGGACGTGGTGGCTATACGTACACCGTTGACTCGCGTGACGTGCGTGTGCGTTTCGTTGATAGTGACAGTGAATGGACAGTGAAGGTTATGCCATGCTACAGCATTGGTTGTAGCTTGTTCCGTCGCATGCCTAAGTCCCACCTTGGTTTGGTGGGATAGGCATGCCAATGGACATACGCATCCTAAAGACTACGTATCCATGCTGTGGTGGGCCAGCTATCATAGACGCCATGACCTTGTTACCACGTGAGACATACAACAAGAAATGCCCACGCTGCAAAACGCGCTACCAAGTGGAGCGTACTGCCATCACTACAACCTTTGGTTGGATTGACACCTTAGAGTGGTTAGATAAAGCCACTAACCTATACACCCACATCTATGGAGTACCCTACCGTGCCAACTAACAATCGCCGACGCATCATTATTACTGCACTCTGTGCACTGATGCTGCTACCTACCACTGCCAATGCCAGCTACGCACAGACTAACGTATGTGAGCCACCAGCAACAGGTGCACCTATTGTCTTTGATGGCAGTGGCTTGACACAGACTGCACCATTTACCCTGGAGGGTGGTGCCTACACACTGGACTGGTCCGTTACACCACAGAAGTACGTGTCAATGAATCTGGTGTCAGTAGATGACACGGTAGGCTTTGGTGAGCTACTGGTGAACACCAGCACTCTAGCAGGTGGACGTACCCACGTCTACGCGGTCAAGCGTGGTACCTACTACCTGAAGGTGAGTACACAGGTTAAGTGGACAGCTACCCTAACGCCTAGCTAGCCACCACCACACTCTCTACATGGGCACACCAATTTATGTGGTGTGCCCATTATTGGTAGAAACGGACCTATAATGTATTGACACCACCAATCAGGTGTGCCATACTAAGGGTGTCAGGGAACACTGACACACAACACACAGGAGTCACCCACATGTGCATCATCTGCAACGCTTCCACCCCAACCCACATTTACACCACTTCCAGCGCACGTGGCTTCAAGGGTCGCGTGTGCGGGCCATGTGGCTCACAGTGTGTCCGCGAGGATACCAACAATGGCCATAAGGCCAAAATTACACCAATCAAATAACTTCCCACAACAGCCTGTTATGGGTATTGACAACCATAACAGGCACCTGCTAAGATACCTACAGACAGCGCACCAATACACAGAACCAGGAGAACTACTAACATGGCACGCACCATTGCTTTCAACGCACACACAGGTGAGCAAGTTACCCTGCTGGTCAACGACACCGTGTACCACCTGAACGCCAATGGCCAGTACAAGCACACCATGCATCGTGTGCGACGGATTGATGAGTACGGACGTGCAGTGACGTACTGCACAATCTGGATGCGTCATGGTGCCGTGCTTAGCAGCACCCAAGATGCTGCCGTGTGGTGTGAGAACGGTTGCAAGCCATTGCAGCCACTGGAGGCTAGTAACTAACATGATGAACGTACACAAGATCACTACAAAGAAAATCTTCAGGTACGGACAGCAGATGTTCCGTTACGAGTGTACCTGTGGCAAGCAGGGTAAGTACCACAAGTTTGAAGGTGACATCAGACGTGGAGCTATGGCACACCTACGTGTCATGGTTCACGGTAAGTAAGGAGTACATAGTACGTATGGCCACCACACCCACAGTCAACCTGGAGCTACAGTACTTCATTCAGCATAGTGCACCTGATGCACTAGACGCATTGGTCAGCTACCTTGCAGCACGTGCAGACGAGTACATAGAAACAAGCAAGATAATCTCAGATGGTAGTGGTCAACGTACCTTCCTACGTGCTAAGCATCATCTGAGTATGGCACAGGCATTGTTTAGCCTAGCTGAACGTATCAATCAGGAGAGGGAACAGGTACATGGCAACCAGTAAGCAGGTGGTATACAAAAATGGCTTTCCAGTAAAACGGTTCTGGAAAGAGCACATTACCAAGAAACAGCGTGACGCCTACTACGCCACCACGTACCCTATCTACTTCACCACGTATCCAGGGAGTGAAGGTTGGGCCATCGTGGATGAGAAGGCACCACGTAAACTGGAAGATGCCATCAGCATGGCCCACACTATGGTAGAGTCCCCTGAAGACCCACAGACACAGGCAACCATCTACGAAATGCGAGCCATCTACCGTGTGGGTACAGAATTCGACTGGTCAGCACACAAACAGGAACAGGAGGCAAACTAACTATGTGGTTCCCACGTGCAGCATACCATGCCAACCATCCACTGGTAGCACGTTTGGAGAATTGGTGTAGGTACAGTGGCGTGGGACCACTAACCAAAGCATGGCAAGCATTAGCCATCAAATACAATACATTAGCAATGCTGTGTGACAATGGGTACACGGTGTTGGCTGGTCCTGAGTGGAACATGACACCTGAAAACAACATGTATGTAAACCATGCTTTAGCTAGGGATATAGAAGAAAATGCACAGCTATATCTATGGAGGCAAGATATGTACGATATGGCTACAGCACCTGAACTAAAGCCACACGTCATTAGTGGTGAGATAATGCCATTCAACGTCATGCTATTCGTATTTGCCCAACCAGTTAGAATGCGTGACTCCATTTCTGGCAAAGAACATGTGTCTACATGGATGGTACTCTGTAAAGATGAAGGGATGATGACAGTAACAATTGACATGACTACTGCTGAAGGTATCAAAGAGTCTCACATAAGCATAAGCATAATTCAATTTGGTGCACGGTTCCCTGAAGACTTCACAAACGATAGCCAAGCGTATGCTGCTGGTAGCATCCTGAAGATGCTGGCGTTTCTTAACTCACCATATACACATGACAACAAACAAACAGCCGAACGTAGAGAAGGTAGAGAAGTATCCAAACATCCTACATACCGTGATACACAGGACGATACCGTTAACGTAGTAGCACTACGTAAAGAAGTACGTGAACGCATAGAACGTATGCGTGATACTAATGAGGGTAGTAGTGGAGTACGTCACCATGTAGTAAGTGGACACCACAAAGCACAGTGGTACCCTTCTGAGGGTGCACACCATGTCATATGGATAGCACCCTATGAACGTGGTGACAAGTTGCTGGGTATGGTAGAGAAGGTATACGATGTACGTCGATAGGCGTTAGGAGATACACTGCATGTCACGTCTACTAGTAGCAGCTTCCATGCTTGCACTCACCACAGCTACGCCTATGCCTGCTTACTCACCCTGGTGTGGTGATGCTAAGATCACAGGGTATGTGCGTACAGAATTCAGTTTGTTCACCTACGATGGAACACACATACTGAGTGGTGAACCAATAGTAGCTGCTAGTTGGGATGTTGTTATGGGTTCTTTAGCTACCATTGAAGGTCTAGGTACCTTTAGAGTAGCTGACCGTGGTAGACTGGGTAACGGTACACCAATGCCGTGGATAGACGTAGCTGTGTGGTCACGCAGTGAAGCCTACAGTCTGACAGGAGTACGTCATGTCTGTTTCAGGAAACCAGTGTCATGAGCAGTAACAGTAACGCACCTAAACCGTGGTCTGATAAGGCAGCTAGCCATCTACCTGATGAGGCAACATGGTGTGTAGAGTGTGGGTTAGACTTCAGGGATGGTGAGTTAGTAACAGAAGACCCACCTTCTAGTCTGAAGTTTCACCATGTGGAGTGTCCAGATTCATGAGCATCATGGAAGAACGCATAGAAGCTGCCTTCATTGACGAGTACAACCGTATCAAACACGAGGGTATGGACAATCTGCTAGAACAGAAGCTAGGTACACTGCTGTACATGGCATACCGTAGAGGCTACATACGTGGGCACAGTGCACGTTCACGTGAAATACAGCAGGATGAAGAACAGGCTAGACGTGAAGGTAAGTACCCTATGGGAGTGGACATTAAGTATGATGGCAACAGGCTGATACTAGACGGTAAAGAAGTCACCCCACCACGTGCCAAGACATCACCACCTATAGAGTACAAGCCATGAGAAACAGTGATCCTGTAGACGTGCCAGAGGATGAACAGGAATGTGACGATTGCCCACACTCACGACATCAGGGACCATGCCAATCTATGCGCCACCTGTCTGGTAATAAGTACGATCCACCATGCTACTGTGGGCAGGTGACAGACTACGATTAGCACCACTGCTAGCACACACCCATCACACTATGCTCAAAACACACCATATTGGGTATGGATAATACTTGCACGCACCACACCACCCTGCTATTATATGAGTGTCAGCAATGACGAATCCGCACAAAGGCAAACCAAATGAATATTCTACAAGCAGTCGTTGCAGCCACCAAAGCTGCACGCACCACTGGTGTAGCTCACATCGTTCACACTGGTGGCACTGCTGGTAACGGCATCACTGTTCGCCGCGCCGATCAACTCTTTGCTTGCGCACCATTCGAGTACCCACGCTACACCTGCTACGCTGATGGCACTCGTTATCGCCACTAAAACACCCAACACCCTGACACACCAGTCAGGGTGTTTTGCTATGTGCCACACACCACACACCCTAAACGAGTTTTCACCAGTTTCACAAATTGCCTTGAAAACAGCCATAAATGTATTGACACCATACGGTGGAGGGTGTATTATATAGACACAGGGTGAACGAAACGCCCAAACATACAGGAGTCAACATTATGAACACCACCACCGTAGCTTTCAACATCGCTGACCTAGCTGCTGCTGCCAACGGTCGTAAGGTCAACGCTGACAACATCAGTGCCAGCATAAACCGTAACGCAGTCTACATGGCAGCTACTGAGTACGTCACCAACTACACTGGCACCTTTAGCTTCCTGGTGAGCCTGCACACTCAGCTTGACAAGGGTTACGGCCTGAATGACTCACAGGTTGCTGGTGTGCTGAACTGCATGATTGCTGAGTACAACCGTTCACAGCAGCAGGCACCCATCACCACCACCACAGTCACCTACGATAACAGCAAGCAGTACGTTGCAGATGGTTACTACACCATCGTTGGTCCCAAGGGTGGCCATCGCACCATTCGTCTTCAGACCATTGAAGACACGAACGGTAAGGGTACCGTCAAGCAGTGGCTTTCTTACCTGAGTGGTTCTGACAACGTGGGTGATTACACCAGCATTGGCATCGTGAACGGTAACGAGATTACCCTGTTCAAGAAGAACACTGGCAAGTACACTGACATTGTGGCTGCCACACGGTTCCTTTTGAAGAACACTGACAAGATTGACGAGTGTGGACGCCAGTACGCCATTCGCAGTGGCAAGTGCTACCTATGCAACCGTCTGCTCACCACTCCTGAGAGTGTGGCACGTGGACTTGGCCCCATCTGTGCGGCCAAGTAACACACACCACACACCACGCACACAACCCCTGGTCACACAGACCAGGGGTTTTCTGTTTCCTGTTTCCTGCTACCAGAGTAGTACCCTGTCACAGGCTGTGAGCGTTGATTCTGGCCCATTCTCCTGGAACATGGCTACAGGGACAGCCAAACCACCCTACAAGCGTCCTACATCAATCCTCTGGCCAACCAGCACTATCTCTTGTCCAGTGGCCATGTGTTAGCTCTGGTTTTACTGGTTACAGTCCGTATCTCACCACACTCATGGCACTGCATGGCTAACGTGACATACAGCACTACAGTTGATATGTTGTCATGTACTGCACTACTAGACACCCCCACAATACGCATAGGCTTACAGCACGTGGTGTCATCAACCGTGTACTTCTCTACATGCGTCATTCTATCCACCTACTACCTACTACGCTTTCGTTTACTGGCTAGTCCAGTGTGCTCGATACGCACACCCTTTGGTATTGGTCCACGTAGTCTCCACTGACGTGAGATAAAGTAGGTTTTATTCTCCACGTTGACATACTGTATTCCTGGTTTGTTGCGTGCAAAGAATTCAGCATACTCACCTTTAGCCATGTGTGTATCTTGGGCCACTTTAGGTGGCACACCTGTCTGTTCAGCCATTACTCCACTCTACCTTTATTCTCACAAACAAATGGACACTAGCCTGTGTGCCAGCACAGACCAGTGTCCATAGTCATGCTAGTGACAGGTTTAGCTTGGTGTGCACCATTCAGCAACAATCCGTTGCTTAGCTATACGGTCACTGTGCGTGTGCGTGTGCGTGGGTGCTTTAGCTGGCAGCTTCAGTGGCGGTGTCTGTCTGCATTTCAGCCATCAGCGCGTCCACGTCCAGATCAAGCTTACCAGACTCGATAGCTGCAAGGATAGCCTTAGTCACGTCACGCTTCCTCTGCTGAGTAGCCTTCTGTGCTGCCAGCCGTTCCTCCTTGCTACCGTACTTCTTGATTCGTGGTGCACGTGCAGGCGTAGGCAATTCGTAGCTGTAGGCATTAGCCAGCATGTTGGCCACAAGCTGTGGCACACTGGTCTGCTGTTCCACAGCAGTCACAGCAATCTGCTTACGCAGACCATTAGGCACACGCACGTTCAGGGAGATGATGTCAGAATCAGGCAATTCGTCAGAGTTACGCTTAGCCTTACGAGTGCCACCACTGGTGCCACTAGCCTCATCCGATGCAGGATGCATGCCATCACCTGTAGCCACACCATTGTCAGTGTCAGTGTCAGTTCCTGCAATGTCCCCAATAGGACGATTCAGGACTGCCACGTTACCATCAGTACCATCATCACGACGAGCCATGAGAAAACCTTCTTTCCTATACGGTCAGCTTGCTATGTGCTGCTGCCGTGCTTGCCTTGTTCCAGTACTATAGCACGCACACGTATAGCGTGCAACCCTTCACACGGCATTTTTACCACTAATCTAAAAACTCGTCCACACCACTTGTTGACGCGCACTGCTGCACATGCTACAGTACCTGCACGTGGTACGGTAGTCACTGGCCCCACACTCTGGAGTGCAGCAGTATGGCCACTTCCTCGTTACAGCAGGCTGAACGCCTAGCTGCTGCTTTAGACAGGCTACCGTTTCGAGTGCGTCTGAACATCCTTATAAGGATAGGAGTGTCAGCAGAGGAAGTGATGGGAGTAGACAGGTGTCTGAACCACCCACTATGGCGGCCACTGCAACCCTTTGAGTCACTGTCATTTGAAGGTGACGTACTGTGGTGTAGGCAATGCTGGAAGTGGGTACGGGCATAACCATGATTGACATTGGTACCTTAATTATTGCAGTAGTGTTTAGCTACTTGCTGTACAGGTTATACAAGGGATACTACGATGGTGCTGAAGACGAATGATGGTGACGGTGACGATACCAAGATAGCTGTAGCTGTAGATGTAGCTATAGATCACAGTCCACCAGTCAAGCTACACGAGCTAACACCACCACGTATCACCATTAAGTGCCATGCTGCATGTGGCATGATGGTGCGTATATACAGAGTGGAACCTAGTACTGCTATTGGTGCCTATAAGTATTGTCCACAGTGTGGTTCCCAAAATGTCAGTGCATATATGAGTGCAGATGACAACCACTGGGAAGCTTTAGCACGTGACTACGATTTACCCATACAGCTACTACAGCAACTGTACAAGCTGTGGGTACCTAGCAAACACTACCGTTTTGCTGACTTTGTACACGAGTTACGTGCTGAGATAGCAGCAGGCCAGATACCTGCTATAGTGCAGGCAAATCAGCAAGCACAGCAAGCTAAAGCACGTGCCACTGCCAACGTACCACCTATGCCTAAACTCACCATACCTGGACGGTAACAGCAATGGACGTTATACACAGCCATCATCAGCACCCATGTTCCACACCATTTACTGGTGTGTTACGTGGGTATCAGCACGAGGCACATCAGTTCCAGATGGCACACCCTAAGTCTATCCTAGCAGATGCATACGGTTTAGGTAAGACACCTACTACCATTGCTACCATTGCCAATCATCTACCTGCTTTAGTCATCTGTCCCACGTACCTTACCAACCAATGGTTTGATACGTTGTGTGACTTCTTGCCTACTGCTTCAATCAGCTTACCTGAAGGTGCACACGCTAAGCGCCAAGCAGAGTTGCTAACGTATGCTGATGTGCGTGTCATCAACACAGAGATGTTGCGTACGTATGACATGCCTAGTGTAAACACGTTAGTGATAGATGAAGCACACCATATACGAGGCAAAGATGCCAAGCAGTCCATTGCTGCTAGACAGTTGATTTGGCGCACACCCAACACATACATGCTTACAGCAACACCATACTACAAATCAGATGAGGATATATGGCACCTGTTGCACTGCCTAGACCCACATACGTTCACCAGTTACTGGACGTTCATTAGAGAGTGGTATGCAGTCAATTGGAAAGCACCATACGCACCACACATCTACGGTATCGCC
>Ga0105243_10000291_pt1 | contig 55308 bp, 48 predicted proteins | sample KBSM34metaG_FD_81525 | JGI IMG/M metagenome (GOLD analysis project Ga0105243, IMG submission 81525) | Miscanthus rhizosphere microbial communities from Kellogg Biological Station, Michigan, USA - KBS M3-4 metaG | ecosystem: Host-associated > Plants > Roots > Rhizosphere > Soil | place... | reverse complement strand
TACAGGAAGAAGAGCAGATTTCTGTCTTCCTTCAGGATATCTTGCGATAATTTTATGTACCTGTGCTAAACTTTCCGGTTTAAAAGCTATTGTTTCGCTCATTTTATTTGGTTGTAAAATGTACATTGTACAAAGTACAAAGTATTTATTAACTGTTTATTTTTTTTCAAGTACATTGTACATCCTACATTGTACTTTTTACAATTTTATGCGTCTAATTCTCCCGCAATAATATTCATACTACACATCGTTACAATGGCATCTGAAATTACAGAACCTGTAATCATTTCAGGATATGCCTGATAGTAGATGAAACATGGTCTTCTAAAGTGAAGTCTGTAAGGGCTTCTTCCTCCGTCACTCACAAGATAGAACCCTAATTCTCCGTTTCCACCTTCTACAGCATGGTAAACTTCTCCTTTCGGTACATCAGTTTCTCCCATTACGATTTTGAAATGGTAGATCAATGCTTCCATCTTTTGATATACATCTGCCTTTTCCGGAAGATAAAAATCAGGAACATCCGCATGGAATGGCCCTTCAGGAAGATTTTCGTATGCTTGTTTGATAATTTTAAGGGATTCCCAGATTTCCTGCTGACGAACCATGAAACGGTCGTAAGTATCTCCTGAAGTTCCTACAGGAATAATAAAGTCGAAATCTTCGTAGGAAGAATAAGGTTGTGCAACTCTTACATCATAATCTACACCTGCTGCACGTAAGTTTGGACCTGTAAAACCATAGCTTAAAGCTCTTTCGGCAGAAATAGCTCCTGTACCGATGGTTCTGTCCATGAAAATTCTGTTTCTTTCTAATAAGGTACCGAATTCTTTGAATCTTGCCGGGAAGGTTTTTAAGAAATCCTGCAATAGCTCATGGAATTTTGGAGTGAAATCTCTTTCAAATCCTCCGATTCTTCCCATGTTGGTAGTCATCCTTGCTCCACAGATCTGCTCGTACATATCGTAAATACGTTCTCTTTCGATGAACATATACGTAAGACCTGTAATAGCTCCGGAGTCCATTCCGGTTACCCCATTACAAATCAGGTGATCACCGATTCTGGCTAATTCCATTAGGATAACACGCATATAGTCTACACGCTTTGGAACTTCTACACCAATCAGCTTCTCTACTGTCATGTGCCAACCTAAGTTATTGATAGGGGCAGAACAGTAATTCATACGGTCAGTAAGGGTCGTAATCTGAGAATAGTTTCTTCTTTCAGAAATTTTCTCAAATGCTCTGTGGATATAACCTACCGTTTGCTCAGCATGAAGAATTCTTTCTCCATCCATTGTTAGGATATTCTGAAAAATCCCGTGAGTCGCAGGGTGGGTAGGTCCTAAATTGAGGGTATACAGTTGTCCGTCAATTTGTTCCTTACTTTCGTACTGGTTTAGTATATTAGATAATGAGTTATCTTTCATAATGATTGCTTTTAGCTATTTGCTCAGGCTATTGGCTGGATGCCACTGGCCATTCGCTTTTTATCTTCCAAACATATTATCGTCCTTGTCGGTTCTTGTACCATCTTCAAGTCGATATTCTTTCAACATGGGGTGGTATCCAAGATCTTCCATATTCAGGATAGGTCTAAGATCAGGATGTCCTTTAAATTTAATTCCATAGAAATCAAAAGTTTCTCTTTCCATCCAGTTAGCTCCGGCATATAATTCTACAAGAGAATCCACTTCGATATTTTCTCTGGACATGAAGATTTTCAGACGTAATCTGAAGTTGGCCATCATATTATGTAAATGATATACGACACCTATTTCCTTGTCCGGGAATTCAGGATAATGAATTCCACAGATATCAGTAAGGAAGTTAATTTCTAATGATGAATCTTTAAGATAGTGGATAATCTTCTTGATATCTTCTTTCTTTACCTCAATGGTCAGCATTCCATACGGCTCTGAACTTGAAATAACAGATTCCGGAAATTCTCTGGTGATCGCTTCTAATACAAATTCGTTTGTCATTTCCGTTTAGTTGCTTATGTTGTAAGAATCTAATAATTTCTGATATTCAGGCATGTCTCTTCTTCTGATGCTTTCGCTTTCTGCAAGAGCCTGTACCTGCATTACCCCTTCAATAATCTGTTCTGGTCTTGGAGGACATCCAGGAACATAAACGTCAACCGGAATAATTTTATCAATTCCCTGAAGCACGGAATACGTATCAAAAATACCACCGCTGGAAGCGCAAGCTCCCACTGCCACTACCCATTTAGGCTCAGCCATCTGAGTATATACTTCTTTTAGGACTGGTCCTAATTTCTTTGATATAGTTCCACAAACCATCAGCATATCTGCTTGTCTTGGAGAGAAAGAGTTTCTTTCCATACCAAATCTTGAAGCATCATAAGTAGGGTTCAGGGTAGCCATAAACTCGATACCACAACAAGAGGTTGCAAATGGTAACGGCCAAAGTGAAAACTTTCTAGCCATACCGATTACACTGCTCAGTTTTGTTGCGAAAAACCCTTCTCCTTCATATCCTTCGGGAGCAGGTGCATCTGTTCTTATTACTGGTTTTTTATCTGACATTTTCTTTGATTAAATATTTAAAGATTAAAGCATTTAAAAATTTAAAATCATTCCTGATTTTTTTGATGATTAAACCATTCAACCTTTTAATGTTAAAATTTATTTATCCCAATCTAGTGCACCACGCTTCCAAACATAGAAAAACGCCACGAAGAAAATCGCAACGAATGTAAGTACAGCCAAGAATCCTTCTAAGCCGAATTCTCTGAAGTTTACTGCATAAGGATAAAAGAATACGATTTCAATATCGAATAGTACGAACAATACCGCAGTCAGGAAGTACTTGATAGAAAACGGTGTTCTCGCATTTCCCTCACTAGGAACTCCACATTCCCAGCTTTGGTTTTTCACAGAATCTCCTTTTTTCTGTTTTGGACCTAAGAAATGTGCTCCAAGTAAGGAAACAGCTACGAATGCTACTGCTACACCTGCCTGGATAAGGATTGGAATATAACTTTCAGGTAAATTCATTTTTGCATTATTATCTCAATTTGCAAATTTAGCGAATAAACAAGAAAGCATGAAATTAATCAGCTTAAAAGTCGGATTAAAATGGAGAAAAAATACAATTTAGAATCAATAAAAATAAGGGGTTATTTCTTCATTTTTTTAAGAAGAGCATATGCCATGAATGAAATATATCCAAAAAGAACGCTGGCAAACACGATATTAATTATTGTGTTTGTTCTGTCATCCTGCGACTGGAAAAAGAAGTTGTAAGCAATAAAGCCGGAGATGAGAATAGCAAAAATAATAAGTTGCGGTTTCATAGGATAAAGATAAGAAAATTAGTTAGGAAGTTCCGGATTTTTGAGGAGGGCTGGTTTGAGGGTGGGAGAGTTTGGGGATAAATGAGTGAAAGGATAGAGTTATCATAATTCTACCCTTCAGACTCAATACTTATAAATGGTTGATACAGTATACTTTTTGCATCGTATTACTCATTATTTACCTGTAGAGAATAGGTTCTTCTCCTTTTATGATTGACCGGGTTGTAATCCTGCCAAAGAAGCTGAACGCTTTTATTTTCTTCCAACTCAGGATTGGTTTCTGCAAAATTAATTCCCATGCTTGTAAATCGTACAAAAATTTCTTTGAAGATAATTGCCGTTACACCTCGTCTCTGATATTCAGGGTGAATTCCGATAAGATAAAAGTTGGCACGGTCATTTTTTTTGCCGGCCTGTAAGAAATGCCACCATCCGAAAGGAAACAGTTTCCCTTTTGACTTTTGTAAAGCTTTTGAATAGGAAGGCATTGTAATGGCAAAAGAAACCAGTTGTTTATTTTCATCTACTACGCAGATTACGTAGTTTTTATCGATAAAGGGGAAGTATTTTTCTTTATATGTTTTAATCTGCTCATCCGAAATCGGAGTATAGGTGGATAGATGTTTATAGGTTTCATCTAATAGTTTAAACATAGGTTCCACATAAGGAAGAATTTCTTCTTTTGATTTGAAATTAAGAACACTAAGTTTGTATTTCTGAGCAATTAAACCACTGAATTTTTCTACTTTTTCGGGAAGTACTTTCGGGAAGTTCATTTCATACTCTACCCATTCCTTTTCCTTAGTCAATCCAAGGTTTTCAAGGTGTTTCGGATAGTAGGCATGATTATAAATTCCAATCATTGTTGCCAGTTTATCAAATCCCATGGTCAGCATTCCTGCTTTGTCAAGATTGGTGAAGCCCATTGGTCCTTCGATCATATCAATCTTATGTTCTCTGGCGTAATCGGTAGCCGTTTGAATTAAAGCTCTTGAAACTTCAGTGTCGTCAATGAAATCGATCCATCCAAAACGTACTTTTTTAATGCCTAATTCTTTTTCTTCTTTATGATTAATCATTACAGCAATTCTTCCAACCACTTTGCTATCCTTTACTGCGAGAAATTGTTTGGATTCTGAATATTGTAAGGCCGGATTTTCTTTTGCATCCCAGATTTCATTTCGTCTTTAATAAAGGATGGAACATAGTACGGATTATTTTTGTACAGATCCATAGGAAATCTTACGAATTGCTTGAGTTGACCGGCTGTTTTTACTTCAATAATTGAAACCTTAGACATAATTTTTGATGGTAATTTAAGGACAAATATAAATAATAATATCGTATACTTTGGCACAGTTTTTATATCATTATGAATAAAAATTAAACACAAAATCTATATAAAATGACGGGTTATTATATCATTATTGGTATTTCAATGTTGGTGAGCTGGTGGGTTTCCTCAAGGTTGAAATCTAAATTTGAATATTATTCCAATGTACATCTTCGAAATGGTCTTTCGGGGAAAGAAGTAGCGGAAAAAATGTTGAGAGATAACGGGATTAATGATGTTCAGGTAATATCTGTTCCCGGGCAGTTGACGGACCACTATAATCCGGCAGATAAAACCGTAAACCTCTCTGAAGGGGTTTATATGCAGAGAAATGCTGCGGCTGCGGCAGTAGCCGCTCACGAATGTGGACATGCCGTGCAGCATGCTGTAGGATATTCAATGTTGAATTTACGTTCAAAGCTTGTTCCTATCGTTAATATAAGTTCTAATCTGATGCAGTTTGTACTTATTGCAGGTATTGCGGTAATGGCAGCATCAAGAAGTATTGAGAATCCAAACGGAAATACGACAGTTTTGGCGATTGGTGTGGCTATGTTTGCCATGACAACGCTTTTTGCTTTTGTGACACTCCCTGTGGAATATGATGCGAGTAACAGAGCTATGAAATGGCTTAAAGATACGGGAACTGTAACCACGGAAGAATTCGTTGGGGTGCAGGACAGTTTGAAATGGGCAGCAAGAACTTATGTAGTGGCTGCTTTAGGTTCCTTAGCGCAGCTTCTTTATTGGGGCTCCTTACTTCTTGGTGGAAGAAGGGATTAATCTTTAAATTCAAATGTAACATATTGCATCTCGGATAGTTTTTCCGAGATGTTTTCTTTTTGAATGAGTTTCAACGAAGCAGTAAGGATACAGTTTTCATTAGCATCAAAATTCAACACTTTAGCATCAAATCTTGAAAGCAGGGTAAATATGGTATTTTGCTGATTAAAATTAAATTGAATCTCGATCTGAGTTTCCAGTTCCTTGGTGATAATACTGGCTTCTTCTAAAGTCATCTTGGCTGACTCTTTATAAGTTTTCACCAATCCGGACACCCCCAGCTTGGTTCCTCCATAGTAGCGCACGACAATAACAAGTACGTTGGTGATTTCGTGGGCTAATAGCTGATTGTAAATAGGTAATCCTGCACTTCCTGAAGGCTCACCATCATCATTGGCCCGATAATTTTCTCCATTCATTCCCATTCTGAATGCATAGCAATGGTGGGTTGCTTTTGGGTGTTCTTCCCTAACTTTTTCCAATGCAGTTTTCAGTTCACTTTCATTATTTACAGGGTATGCAAATCCTATGAATTTACTTCCTTTCTCTTTTATTAAAGTGTTTTCTATGGGTTTTTCTATGGTTTTGTATTCAAACGTCATCCTCTCAACAATTGCTGGTGCAAATTTAAAACTTTAAAATTCACTATGTATGTAATATCAACGAAAAATTTAATAAATGAAAAAAGAGCGTTTCCGCTCTTTTAATCTTATATATTGTTTCCGTATTCTAGCATGGGAAAGATCCGTCAAGCCATGGTGGTGGACAGCTCATGCTGGAAGGAGTAGGGCAACAATGTTGTAATGAAGACGGATAATAAGAGCAACATTCTGGTGCGCTACCTCCCGCTAGTTTTTTTAAACTCTGTCTTGAGATTTTCTTTAAATTTTTCATATAATATTTATTTGTAGAAACTAATATAAGGAATTATTTCATTTCTACGTGATAAAATACTTTATTTTAATTTAAAAAAAGAAACTGTATTATCTCTATAACTTTCAATTCTAGTGGCTGTATGATTAAATATCGGTGCCTTAGTCCCGTTTTCTAATTTCAAATTCTCATTTTTAATCACAATGGATTCATCCCAAAGATTGGCATCAATGAACTGCTGTAAAGTAAAACGCCCTCCTTCTATAATAACAGATTGGATCTGTTCTTTATAGAGTTTCTCCATGAGTTCCTGTAGGAAATTCTCTTTTTTAATCCTGATGAATTGAATATGCTCTTCAGTTCCTTCTTTAATAGAATTTAAAACCAATGTTCTGGCTTCCTTATTGTAAATTTTGAAGGTATCCGGAACTTTCAGATCAAAATCAATTAATATTCTTACAGGATTTATACCTTCTGTATTCCTTACCGTAAGACTGGGGTTGTCATTCAAAGCTGTTTGGGTTCCTACGAGGATAGCATGTTCATCAGCTCTCAGCTGATGGACAAACTGATTCACTAAAGAATTTGAAACAGCAGTCGGTTTGAAGTCTTTATCCAGAAAACCATCACCCGATTCTGCCCATTTTAAAATAATGTAGGGTCTTTTCTTTTCATGATATGTGAAAAATCTTTTATTCAGGTCAATGCATTCTTTTTCCAGAATTCCTGAAACAGCTTCGATGCCGGCATCCTGAATAATCTTCTTTCCTTTTCCGTTGACTTTATCATGGGAATCCATAGCACCGATAACTACCTTTTTAAAGCCCAATTCTTTAATCTTTAAAGCACAGGGAGGTGTTTTTCCGTAATGGGCACAAGGTTCCAGGGAAACATAAATGGTAGATTCCGGAATAAGGTCTTTATTTTTAACCGCATTGATTGCATTGATCTCAGCATGGTTTTCTCCTGCTTTATGATGGTAGCCTTCACCAATAATTTCACCATTGTGAACAATGACACTTCCCACCAAGGGGTTAGGGTAGGTTTTACCCAGTGCTTTTTGTGCCAGTTCAATGCATCTCTTAATATAAAGTTCGTCTTTATTCATAGGTGTAGAAAAGAAAAGGCGAAGACAAATTGCTTTGCTCCGCCTTTATGTATTGTATTAGAATTTAATCTCCTGTAATGATGTTGTGGAGATTTTGTTTTAATGTTTCCAGATGAGCTTTCTTTTCATCAATCGTATTGTATGTATCTCTTAAAAGAGGGTTCTCTCTTGATGGCTTAGTAAAGAAGGCAAGGTTGTTTTCCAGTTTAACGATTTCTCCTTCAAGATCTGAAATCTGATTTTTGATCTTTCTTGCTTTGTCGGTAAGCTGGTTTTCAGATAATCCTTCTTCTTTCAACTCAAGCTCATTGATCTTATTGATTTTTAATTTCTCTCTTAAGGTCTTGTTGAATTCAGAGTTGATTGAAATTTTATCTCTCGGTACTTTTCCGATATTATTCCATGACGTTTTGATCTGCTCTATTTTCTCAATACTTCCGTCTTCATCAGTCACCATTTTCAGTTCATCAAGAAGAGCTTTTTTATTTTTATAATTTTCCTTCCAGTTGTCTGTAGAAGTATTGCTTTTTTCTCTGTAATTATTAAAGAAAGCATTACATGCATCACGGAATTCATCCCAGATCTTATTGGTCATGCTTTTAGGAACATGGCCTACTTTTTTCCAGTCTTCCTGAAGTTTTTTGAATAATGGAACTACAATATCCCATTCCTCATTATTCATATTGTCTTTGGCGGTCTGTATCAGTTTTAATTTTTCTTCAAGATTAGCCTGTTGAGAACCTTTTAAAGACTTATAATAGTTGTTTTTTGTTGTATTGAAACCTCTCAGTATGGTTTTGAAATCATTCCAGTTCTGGTTGGAAAGTTTTCTTGGAACACTTCCTGTTTTTAAGAAATCAGAACGAAGGTCTTCCACTCTTTTGATAGAGTTTTGCCAATAGTTGTGATTAGGGGTTTCAGCAGGTTCAGACAGTTTCTTGATTTCAGCAATAATCTGATTTTTCTTTTCAAGATTAACATTTTGTTCCTGTTCGATCACTGCAGAAAGTTCAGATTTTCTTTCGTGAATTTTATTGGAGATTTCTTTGAATTCTTCCCATGTTTTTTCACGGAATTCTTCTGCTACAGGTTCTGCTTCTTCTTTCCAAAGCTTATGAAGATACTGCAGCTCATTTAAAGCTTTCTGAATGACAGGTTCATTTTCAAGCTCCTGAGCACGGGCAATAATGTGTTGTCTCTTTTCTAAATTATGGCTGTATTCCTGCTCCAAAAATTCCTTATTAAGATCCAGCATTTGATAAAACTGGTTTAAATGGTGGAAATAATTGTTGTTAAGGATTTTAAACTCAGATTTTGCAACCTGGCCTGCCTTCGTCCATTCTTCCTTGATCTCGCGGATGGATTTGAAAAGATTAACTCCCGGTTCAGAATTGGTATAGAGATTTTTAAGTCTTTCAATAATATTCTGACGGTGTTCCAGATTTTTCTTCTGCTCTTCTTCCTGTCCTTTTTGGAAATCATCATGCTTTTCTCTGAAAATATTGACTAAAGCAGAGAATTTAGCTTGTGAAGGGTGTTCGTAACTGAAATTTTCAGAGGGATTTCCACCTTCTGTGTATTCATGTTTTTTATCTTCCACTTCATCATGAATGTAATGACTTGCTTTTTCCTTCAGCAGATTGAATCTTTTGAAGTTTTCACCGGCATTGGGAGTGTTGATGATTTTTTCCATTTCCTTCAGAGCGTCTGTCAGGGAAATTTCAACAGCATCATGGTCCTCCAGGTGCTCAGCATCATCCTCATGGGGAATTACATCATGAGAATCTTTATTTTCTGATGTTTCCTGAGATACTTCGTTCGGACTTTTCTTTTCTTCGTTTTCAGAAAGATTGTTTTCTGTAGTCATAGCAAATCTTTTATGTGAGTGGCGTTAATAATATCCTTTGAATATAGCTATAAAGCCAATTAAAGCACTAATTTATGTTATTTTTTTTGAAAATTCCAAATTTCCCAGGCTTTTTCTGCTTGTTGTTCAAGCATATAATAACCGTTGACTGTTTTTGCTCCTTTTTCTGCGGCATTGATAATAAACTTCGTATAATTCGGATTATATATTAAATCGATTACCAGGTGATCCGAAGAGATTGCATCAAATGGAAAGCTCAGGCAGTCTTCAACATTGGGAAATGTACCTACAGGAGTGCATTGAATGATAATTTTGTGTTCCTTAACCGTTTCCTGATCCAGGTTTTCAAAATTAATTTCTGTGTTTCGGGAGATTATTTTGGAAGGAATATTGTTTTTATCAAGGATGTATTTGACAGCTTTGGCAGCCCCTCCGTTTCCTAAAATTAAAGCTTTATCCTGGGTAGGTTGCTTATGTAGGAAAAGGGTTTTTTCAAAACCAAAAGCATCGGTATTGTAACCTGTCTTTTTTCCGTCCCGAATAAGAACACAGTTTACTGCTCCAATTTTCTCGGCTTCATCACTGAGTTCATCCAGATAATCGATGATTTTTTCTTTGTAAGGAATCGTAACGTTGAATCCTAAAAGTTCAGGAGAAGAAAAGAGATGTTCTACTTCATCAATTTCGTTCAGATCAAATATGTCGTAAGTAAAGCCTTTAAGCATAAGCTTTTGGAACTTGTTTTCGAAGAATTTTTTAGAAAAAGAATAGGAAATATTCCGTCCTATCAATCCTAATTTTTTATTGGAATCCATTGATCAAAAATAAAAAAAAGACCGGATAAATCCGGCCTTTGATTTGAAATATTTTTAATATTTATTCTACTATGAATTTTGTGGTAAAATGATCTGTTTTCAGAATGTAATTTCCTTTTACCAATCCTTTAAGATTGATCTTATTTGAATTTTTGAAAGGACTTACAATCGTTTCAATCAGTTTTCCTGAAAGATCATAAATTTCAGCTTTTGAAATTTTAGTAAGATTTTCTCCTTTTACAAATAATTCGTTATTTCTTACCGGGTTAGGGTAGATGGTGAATTCTGACTTGTCTTTTTTGATTTCAGAAGTTGCCAAAGTATTGAAGCATGTCCAGCTTAAGTCATCCATAGTTGCTCTGTTGGAACTTGGATTTACAATTTTGATGATCACATCTCCACTTATATTTACATTAATAGTTGTTGTGGTTTCTACATCACTAAATGGAATAGTACCCACGTTATTTCCATTAACAAGAACGTTTAAGTTACCGTTTGAACCTGAGAATTTTCTTTGGGTTGTTAATGTTAAGGCTTGGATACCTCCCGCAATTGTAGTACTTGTAAGTTCTCCACTTCTAATGGTAATAGCTCTTGAGGTATTAATTTTTTCATCTATTTTGGTATTAGTTGAAGTCCAACTGATACTATTGTTAGTCCATGTTCTTGTTGTATAACTATTATCTGTTCCCGTAATGCTGTTGAAATCTTCAGTTCCACAACCTCCGGTACCTACAGGGCCATCAAGAGTAGTGGCAGAAGCAATATTACTTTGTGGAGAAGTATTTCCAAAAGCATCTTTAGCAATTACATAGAAATTGTATGCTGTAAGCGGAGATAATCCTGTAACAGTAGCAGATGTTCCGGATACGGTTGTTTTAAGAACTCCATTGGCGTAAATATCGTAACCGATTACTCCGATATTGTCTGTTGAGGCTGTCCAGTTTAAAGCAACTGTATTGGATGTTGGATTGCTTGCTGCTAAGTTAGTAGGAGTGGTAGGGGCTTCCGTATCTGCAACAGGAGTTCCCCAAATTAAATCGGCATAGGCAGGATTGTCAATAAAAGGATTTCTATTTCCTTGATATGTATATGATGCATTATTTCGTGCCGTTTCTTCAGCGGATACCGGATCCATAGCATTCCATGCAAGGTATTGAGTCAATGCCCAAGGCTGTAAACCTGGAAAAGCTGTATTCCCAAGCATGCCACCCGAAGAAAAGTTCTGAAGTTTAGCCTCATATCTTGTGATAAAATATAAAATCATTCTGGCTACATCTCCTTTGAAGGCATCAATAGGTTCGAATACTATTCCCGAATAGCCTTGAGAAACTGAAGTTCCTAATTTAGATCCATTTTGAGAAAGGAATGAAACGGAGTTTCCTACTTTTCCAAATGGGTAATTTGATCTCATACCATTTACCTTTCCGTCGGTAGCACGGATAAAATGAACATCCGCTACCATGGGTGAAGCTTCATTAAACAAGCTTTGGGGGATAATATGTTCTCTGTTGTAACAATTTCCTTCTACGGAATAAGTACCACATTGATTGGTAACCGGTGTATAATTGTATGGATCTGCGGCATTAGGTCTTTCGGAGTAGATATCCAGAATAGTTCCGTCATTTTCATAGAAATAATCTCTATCTGTAGTAAGATAAGCTGTCCATAGCCCTCCATATCCATGGTCTACGTGGCCGTTTTCGATAATATTTTTGAGTGCTGTTTTAAGAGCTGGCCCTGTTAAACCTGCCGCTGCATTGTAATAATTGGCAGGTGGTTGTGCTAGAGCGCTGATGAATACCAGGCTTAACAGAAAAAAAGATAGAATTCGTTTCATTTTTTTTAAATTGGGGCGTAAAGGTATGAAAAAATGAAATCCGAAAAGATTGGTGTTATTAAATTTGTAGACTTAATATATTAATTTTTAGTAATATACTCTTTGCTGATTTTTGAGAAAAACCACGAAATAGCAATTCCAAAGAGGGAAGCGGTAAGTGCTACGATGAAATAATTCTTTCCTACAATTTTCACCGGGAAAGGAAGTACTTCATTGGCTCTGAAGAATTCTGTATAAAGCTGGAAATAGCAAAGTGCTGTTCCAACGATCAATCCTGTGAAGACCCCTGAAAGAACAATGAGAATTCCAGTGTAGAAATAAGTTCTTCTTAAGTGGCTTAAAGGAAAGCCCAGTGATATTAATGATTTTGCCTGTTCTTTTTTATCAAGCTGCAGGATAATAATGGCCCCTGCAAGATTAAAGGTGGTAATGAAAATAACCAGTGCGAAAATTAAATAGATGAACATTTTTTCCGTGTTGATCATCTTCCAGAAGGCTGCATTTTCTTCTTCTTTGGTTTTTATTTCAATACTTTTTCCGAGAGCAGAAAGAAGATTTTGCTTTACGGCATCTGCATTTTCCGGATTTTTTAGCTTAATAACAATTTGGTACGCAGATTTTTTAGGCAGGCTAAGCAGTTCCTCAGTAAGTTCAATAGGAGAAATAATATAATTGTCCAGTTGATCCTTTCCGGGAAAAACTCCCGTTACCAGAATGTCTTTTTTATTATAAATATCCTCTTCCTTATTGATGATCCCCGTTCCCGGCTTCGGCATAAATACCGTTGCATAATGATTGGATGAATCTACCGGAATGGAAAGTCTGTTGTCCAGACTGTTTTCCATTAATACCTCATTAGAATACTTGAAACTCGGATAAGTTCCGTAGAAAACATCTTTATTGATTGGATTAACTTTTACATAAGCGGAATCAACCCCTCTTAAGTAAGCGATATCGCCTTTTCCATTGAAACTGATGTATATTTTTTCTTCAATAACACGGGAAAAGCTGCTGACTTCCTTATTACTGCTTAATGTCTTATTAACCTTATCCAGGTTTTTAATGGTCTTTCCTGAAACACTTTTTAAGGTGAGATCAGCATGGAGATTGGAAATAAGGTCTTTATTCAGGTCTTCAAGGCCCGAAAAAACAGAAATAATGACGAACATTGCAGTTACCGCAACCGTCATAGCCCCTGCCGAAAGCCACGTAATAAACGTAACGGCAGTACTTCCTTTTTTAGCCAAAAGGTATCTGGATGCTATGTAAAATGCAATATTCTTCAAGATCTATAAAACAGGATTGTCGCCTTCGCCTCTTAATTCTCTTTCCAATTTTTCAACATCATCAAGAGCGGTGTCCAGATAAAAGTTAAGCTGTGGGATGATACGTACCTGTTTTGCCATTTTCTGGCCAATGAAGTTTCTGTATTGAGGTTTATTTTCTTCAATCTCCTTCATTACTGCAGTACGGAATTCCTGAGGGAAAATGCTTAAATAAATTTTAGCAATTCCTAAGTCAGCAGTTACCTTTACATCTGATACGGATACCAATATACTTTGCTTGCTTTCTGAAGCCTGTTTGCGGAAAAGCTCTGCGAAGTCTTCCTGAATAATCTGTGCTACTTTTCTTTGTCTGTTACTTTCCATAATTTATGCAAATTTAGTACTTTTGTTTGAATTGATACTTTCAAATTCAGCTGCAGTATCAAATTTACGATTTAATTATATTTTATTTGTATTTATGAAGCTAGAACATATCGGTATTGCCGTAAAATCTTTAGGAATCTCTGACGAGCTTTTTACTAAACTATTAGGAAAGGAATCCTATAAAAAAGAAACTGTGGAAAGGGAGGGTGTCGTTACTTCTTTCTACGAAACAGGAGAAAGTAAAATTGAGCTGCTGGAAGCCAGTAATCCTGAAAGTCCCATCTCAAAATTCATCGAAAAAAAGGGCGAAGGCATCCATCACCTGGCATTTGGTGTTGAAAATATCCTGGAAGAAGTAAAAAGATTAAAAAAAGAAGGATTTCAGTTTATCTCTGAAGAACCGAAAGAAGGTGCTGATAACAAATTAGTTGTATTCCTCCATCCAAAGTCTACAAACGGCGTGCTGGTAGAACTTTGTCAAGAAAAGCAATAAAAAATTTTGTAGTGAAAGAATTTTTACTATTTTTGCAAACACAAAATTTAACCAAGTTTTGAGGTCCTATAGCTCAGTTGGTTAGAGCACCTGACTCATAATCAGGTGGTCCCTGGTTCGAGCCCAGGTGGGACCACTTTTTAAATCAAGCACTTACAGAAATGTAGGTGCTTTTTTATTTTTTGACTGCAACAATACTGTCGTATTTTCTACAATAACTATATTGTTTTCGCTTCAAAAGATTATTCAATAAACATAGTCTTATTATAATAGTAAAGAAGAGCATTAGTTCTTCGTTTTTTTTTACTAGGCGATAATTTTCAGTAAGCTTCAAGCTTATGTCTTATGTAGAGTCTTCAAAAAATATTCTATGATGCTTTAGACAATTAAGTGTTTTTTGCACAAAAACTATTCTTATTGGAGATGTTTTCTTCATATTATATCTTTCTATAAGAGTGAAAATTGAAGGATAATTCATATTTCATAAACAATATTTAAACTTTTCGCGGAAATATTTCGTGGCATAGTAATTACTTATGTAAAAAAATAATATATCACTTTTTTGTGATTATAAATTTTATATTTGATACTATGAAATGCGCTATTCTATTATCAGTTGTGATATTGACTTAAATCAAAAACGCTAATATTATGTTTATAGATAAAATCCATACTATTATTTTAAAGGCGATCTTTTGTTTTAAGATAAATTCTTCTTTTCTTCAAACTCTTCTATTTATAAAAAATTCTAAAAGATATAGTTCAACATATAAAAAAAATAAACTTTTAGGAAAGGAAAATAAAGAACTTGTAGAATATGATCTTTTTTTATCAGGAAAAAAAGTTTCTCTTTCTATCAGAACTTATTCGGGTGATTTTGACATATTTTATGAGATTTTCTGGAAGAAAACTTATTATATCCCCGAAGTGCTTTTTTCAACTGGGAATAAAATTATAATGGATTTAGGAGCTAATATAGGCTTGACATCCATTTTTTTTGCATTACAATATCCCAATGCAAAAATATATGCTTTAGAAGCAGAAGAAGACAATTACAAAATCCTGGAAAAGAATGTTTCTTTCTCTGAGAATATCATTTCAAAACATGGAGCTATTGATACTAAAGACGGAATAGTATTTCTTTCTTCTCCTGATTTATCCTATAACTTTAAAATCTCAGATACTGTAACAGAAATCGGAGAAAAAGTTCAGGCGTATAGCATGAAAAGTTATATGGAATTATTGGAAATTGACCATATAGATTTGCTGAAAATAGATATTGAGGGCTTAGAGCAATCGCTCCTGAAAAATAATAATGAATGGCTTAATAATGTGGATAATATAATAATAGAATTACATGATCCATATAGTTTAGATGAGCTAAAACAGGACCTGTTGCCTTTTGGCTTTACGGTCTTAACCCCTGATTCTTTTAGAGGATTAAAAATGATCTATGCAACAAAAAAATAATATTTAAATATACAATTGTGAAAAAAAGTTTATTGATTACAAGTCTTTTATTATCGTTAACCATTTACGGACAAACATGGAATTTGACCGGAAACTCAGCAACGAATCCTGGCACTAATTTTTTAGGAACATCTGATAATAAAGATTTTATTATTAAAACAAACAATACTGAAAGAGTAAGGATAAATTCGGACGGTAAAATTGCAGTAGGCGGTGCGGTAGACCCTGAAATCAATTTAAAAGTGCATGGGAGATCACAAATAGTATCGAATGCAGACAGTGATGTATTTTTTGTTGGAAATGATTCTGATAATGTTGGAAACGGGAATGATCTTATATTTCTCAGATATGGAAAATACCAGCCAAACAATCCCAGTGTAATGACAGTATCTGGATTGACCGAGCCTTCCAAATATGAAGTTTTATTTAACATACGAGCGAATGGAAACATTGGAGTAGGAATACATAATCCTCAATATAAACTTGATGTATTAGGAAAATCTTCTTTTAGTGATAATATGAAAGTGGGAGGTAAAGTAGAAGCTAAAGAAGTAAAGGTTACTGCCACTCCAACCGCGGATTTTGTGTTTGAAGAAGACTATCAATTGCCAAAATTAGAGGAAATTGAAAAGCATATCAGAGAAAAGAAACATCTTCCTGAAGTTGCTTCTGCCAAAGAAATGGAAAAAAAAGGAGTCAATATAGGCGAATTCCAGATTAAATTGTTACAAAAAATTGAAGAACTTACCCTCTATTTAATAGAACAAAATAAGCAGCTAAAGTTTCAGGAAGAACAACTTAGACATCTACAGGAAGAAAATAAAACTCTGAAATCTCAATCCGAAGACATAAAAGAGCTAAAGAAACAAGTTCGGCAATTATTATCAACAAAGAAATAAAAAGACACCAATGAAAACAAAATTACTTTCGATATTCTCTTTATTTATAGGCTTTTTAGGTTTTTCTCAGACTGAAGTATATTTCAAATATGATGAAGCCGGAAACCAACGATACAGGGGAACAAATTCCGCAGGAAAAACAGCACAAGAACCTTCAAAAACAGAAGCTAAAACTGTTTCTGTAGCCCAAAGTCAGCTTGATCCTCAATCTCAAATTATGGATGAAGCAACTTTCTGGAAGCAAATAAGACTATACCCTGTTCCGGTTAATGATGTGCTAACCATTGACTGGACAGAAGAAGCAGATGGATTAATAGAATCTGTCTCTCTTTATCAGCACAGCACTGTACACTGGAAATTTCAACAACAAAATTTACCCAATCTGAATAAGCAATTGAAAATTAATATGACTGGATATGATTGGGGCGTGTATATTTTGCGTTTCACCTTAAAAGACGGAAGAGTTTTTGGGCGAAATATTACGAAACGATAATATTAGGCTTTCGGCTTATAGCTGATGGTCATCTTGAATATTATTTATCAATCATTATTAAAAACAACAAATATGAAATTTATTTCATCAATTATATTGTCGTTATGCTCAGTATTGGGTTTTTCGCAGACCATACTGTATCAGGGAGAAACAATATCCCGAACAGTTCAGGATCCACAGACAGTTGTTCTTGCACAGGGATTTCATGCTAAATCTGATGTTTCCAACCCTTTTATAGCTAAAATTGGTCCTAATACAGAAAATCAGGGAGGAGGTCCTGTGGATTCAGGAGCAGGAGCAACCAATCCATCAGGGACTACAGCTCCGGATGGAAAAAATTTCCATGATACCAAGGGAAATATTGAGGTTACCCAGGCAGGACAGCTTCAATACACATTAGCGATTGAGACTCCTCCCGGGGTTCAAAAAGTGGCTCCAAATATTAGTTTGACCTATGTCAGTGGGGGCAGAAATGGACTGGCAGGATATGGATGGAATATCTCGGGGGCAACATCGATATCTCGGGTTGGAAAAAATCTTGAAAAAGATGGCGTTACAAAAGGAGTACAGCTAGATTATACTGACTATTACAGCTTTAACGGACAAAGACTCATTTTAAAATCCGGAGAATACGGCAAAGATGGTGCAGAATATGTAACGGAGAAATACTCTAATGTAAAGATTAAATCTGTGGGGACAGTTTCAGGACAACCGTGGCAGGGTCCCGAATATTGGGAAGTTACCTCCCCTGACGGGTCCCGGGCCTGGTATGGAGCCACTTCTTCCGGGAACAGTCCGGCAAGAACTCCCATAGACTATAATATTGTAAAATCAATAGATGTCAATGGAAATTATGTTACCTATAGTTATATTGCCGATGGAAATATTTCACTATTAGGGAGTGTTGAATGGGGAGGAAATGAAATAAAAAACACTCCACACTCTAATAAAATTGAGTTTCTTTTTGGAGACAGGCCAATGGCTGAAACAGCTTATATAAAAGGGGTTGAATTTGCCCAGCCAAAGATGCTTGAATCTGTTGTGGTATGGATAGGCAGCACGATGTACAAAAGGTATAATATATCCTATCAAAAAGACCTTCAGGAAACCGCTTACAGGTATGTGGATAAAATAACGGTTGTAAACAGTAATAATGAGGAAGCGAATCCTGTTCTTTTCACCTATGAGCAGTCCATGAATAGTGGTTGGGGTATTAATGGGACATTAAAACCTAATAGTAATACTGATGTAGTGGGAGATTTTGATGGAGACGGTAATCTTGATCTCATAAGATATCATCCAACAACAGGATTCAGAGTACCGCAAATGGGCTTATACCTGTATACTAACTTTTATGAGGTGGATTATTATGTAGCCGATCCCATATTCATAGGAAATTCTTTATCAGATTTGTACAATGCTGTGGTAGTCAATTTAAAAAAGAATGGCCTTATCCGTAACCGACAAGGATTTGTCACACAAAAAAAGGTTACCAATCCTTCTACATCCAAATCTGATCTGGAGCTATCATTTTATAGCCTTACAGAAGATAATCAACTGGTTCTGGATTATAAAAAGACCATTCCCAATGCAGATTATGACGAATCTGTCGGAACTTTCTATAATGGAACAAGAACAACAGTTTTAGGGTTAAAAAATGTTGATTTCAATGGGGATGGTTTGAGTGAACTTGTTTTGCAGCTCAGTGACAGAACATGTACACAAGTTCCGGTTGAACCTGCCAGATTGCCGTCTACATGTGATAACAGCAGAAGGTATTATGTTATTGATCCTGACGAATCTATTCAAAATAACGGGTGGTATTATCCTCTTTATCTTTATGAGGACTATGAAGACAGAGATAAAGATCTGTTTACCCTTTATAGAGCGGGTGACTTTAACGGAGATGGCACGTTTGATTTCCTGAAATTAAGTCAGGATAAAAAACCACTACTGATTACTTTTAAGAAAAATGCTGAGGGTAAGTACGATTCTAGCATAGCATATTTTAATCCTACGAGCAACGAGACCATAAAGGGATATTGGGAAGACAGCCTGGTTGGAGACTTTAACGGGGACGGACTAAGTGATATTATGATGCCTGGGACAAGCACCTCTGCCATTTGGTACCTGTATACTTCAAAAGGGAATGGCTTCAAGGAAGAAACGAAAGTTTTTGAGCGGCCCGAAAAAACCCGCAGGGTATTTCAGGATGGTAATAATATAAAAATCCACAATCCCCGGACTTTTGTAGCTTTTGATATTAACGATGACGGAAAGACAGACCTAATACTTCTCGAATCAGGTAGATTCTATGAAAAAAGTGAGATTCAGGACAATAACCAGTCAGTAAGATATAAAAGATATAAGAATACATGGGCTGACGTTTGGACCAGTGTAGGAGGGGGACTCAATCCTTCATTTCCAAGAATTGGCTACAGTACTGACAACAACAGCATTATTTATCTTAATTCCGGTAATATTAATGCGGAATTGGCTCCAAATAATGATGATAAAATTGGTTTACCTGTTGATCAGTGGACAGGAGCCATGTTGGGAAGGTTCATGCTCGTTTCAATGTTCCCAACCAATTATACTGCTAATGAGGAACAGGATGTATTCTACCGCCGATATTTTAACATTGCCAAGAATGCTCGTATCACAAGTATTTCACAGGGAGGAGTTATCACGGATATCACCTATAAACAATTGGATAAAAAGAGAAATCCGGGACTATATGATGGCGCTAAAACAGAAAGCTATCCCTATGTGGAAATCAGCCAGTCAAAAGGAATTTATGTTGTTTCTGGTCTTACCCGGAGCACGACATCGGATAAAAAATTAAAGCAGGACTTCAGGTATAGAGGGCTTACCTCCAATATCCTTGGAAAAGGTATGGTGGGTTTCAGAAAAACAGCCCGCTCGTCATGGTATGCTGACGGTTTTGAGAATACAAAAATATGGTCAGGGGTTGAAACTGATCTAGTGAATGATGGAGTTCCGGTTAAAGAATGGTCCATCAGAACTAACGACGAGACTAAAATATTCCCGGCAGATGTTTCAGAAAACAACACCCAGTTATTAAGCTTCAAATCTACAACCTATCAGATTGATAAACTATTAAACAGTCAGGTTATAGCAACTGTGCCTGATGCTGATAAAGCTAAAGTGGTAACTGCGATTGTTCCAAAAACAAGCAAAGCAAAGGATTTCTTAACAAACGCTACTGCCGAGAGTACCATTACATACGGAGAGTATTATCTTCCGGTACAAAGTATTTCGAAGATCAACTCCAGCCTTGCCATAACGACGACTACCTTTGAATATAACAACAATCCTTCTGGAACTGGAGCTAATTACTATATAGGACGTCTAAAATCCAAAACTGAGATTATTCAGGCATATAATGATACCAAATCAGGTAAAGAAGAATATACGTACGAAAATAATCGTATAAAAACCATTAAGAAATGGAACCGTGATAATACTGGTTTCCTGTTGGAGACTAACAGCTATGATGTTTTTGGTAATGTAACTGAAAAGGTAGTCAGTAACAGTACTGATACACAGACCCAAACTATTAAAGATGAATACGAAGCAAAAGGGAGATTTATTGCTCATAGGACAGATAACTTGGGATTGGTAACGACTTTTACTTATAATGATGTTGGACAAGTTTTAACCCAAACGGATCCACTTCAAAATGTTATTACTAACACTTATGATGATTGGGGAAAGCTGTTGACATCAAAATCTAATATAAAAGGTATAACAACCTATGAGTATATAAGAGATAATACTGAAAATATTACTGTTATCCAATATGATCCGGATGGAAATATTTCTAAAAAGCAAACCAATAAATTAGGTCAGGAATATAAATCATCTATAAAGACTTTTGGACAAGGTAGATATGTGTCTAAAGAAATTCAGTATGATATCCTGGGAAGGGAAATTAAAGAATCTGAACCTTATTTTGAAGGGCAAAGTGCAAATTTATGGAATGTAATAGAATATGATGATACTGTTTTTCCTGCAAGCGTTACTGTAAAATCATTTAATGGTAAAAAAGTTAAAACTTCTGTTTCTGGATTGACAACAACAGAGCAAGAAGAAAACGGTAATCAAAGAACAACTTCCAAAACAACTGATGCATTAGAAAATGTAGTTTCGAGTACTGATAAAGGAGGAACAATCCAATATTCCTATAATGCAACTGGAGAGCAAATTCAGGCAAAATACGGTGGAAATGTGGTAACTACAAAGTTTGATGCTTGGGGAAGAAAATTAGAATTTAATGATCCTTCCAACGGATTGTATAAATATGAATACGATGGATTTGGACAACCTAAAAAAATCATTAGTCCAAAAGGAACTAAAGAGTATACCTATAATAATCTTGGACAGCTAATTTTCCAAAAAGAACTTTCTACAGCAGATGGTGATCAGTCAACTGATAAAACGATTTCTTTTGCCTATGATAATAAAGGGAGAGTTACTTCGAAATCTGGAACGTCAAAAGGTAAATCGTACAGCTCAAATGTTTCTTATGACCAGCAAGGCAGACTATTATCTTCATCAGAAAGCAGCAACGGAAAATATTTTATTCAAAAAGGGATTACCTATGATGACAAAGCGAGGGTAACCAATTATGAGAAACAATTATATTCTTCTGGTACTCTTACCAAAGTGAATATTGAAAACATTTATAGTGCATGGAATGGTGAACTATATCAAGTCAAGGATAAAAATTCAGGAAAAATACTTTGGGAACAGAAAGAGACCAATGCCAAAGGTCAGGTAGTAAAGGCTAAATTGGGCTCAGCAGAGATTAATAATCTGTACGATGTCAATGGCTTTTTGACAAGTGTAAATCACTCTTCCACCGTAAAACAAGGAATACTTCAGATTTTGTATTCATTTGATGTCATAACAAATGAACTTAGAAACCGAACTACCGGAGGAGACTTCAATATTGTAGAATCCTTTAATTATGATGACAACAATCGATTGATAAACTGGACTAATCCGGTGACGGGAGTTAAGGTAGACAACGCAACGCGTAACGTCTATGATGCTAAAGGAAGAATTCTTGAAAATGATCAGGTAGGAAAAATCAAATTTGATAATTCTTCTAAAATTTATCAGCCTACAGGAATGATACTTAATGCTGAGGGCACTCAAAATTATAACAATGATTTAGTTCAAAGTATTGTTTATAATGAAAACAACGACCCTGTATTCATCGACGGTATGAAAGGTGATGTTTCATTTCAGTATGGTCTTTCCAATATGAGACAAAAAGTTACCTATGGTGGTAATTTTGGCCCGGACCACGAAGGCAAATTCACCAAATACTATAGCGAAGATGGAAGCTATGAAATCGTAAAAGACAATACAACCGGAAAAGAAAAGCATATCCTATACATTGGAGGAACGCCATATGAATCAAATATTGTATTTTTAAAGGACTTTACGGAGAGCAGCGGATCTTATAAATTTTTACATAAAGATTATATAGGAAGTATCTTAGCAATCAGTGATGAAGCAGGGAGTAAACTAGAACAAAGGCATTTTGATGCATGGGGAAATTTTACTCATATTCAGGTTGGAAACGGAGCAATTATCACCGATAAAAATATAATTAACAATACTTCCTTATTAGTAGACAGGGCATACACCAGTCATGAGCATTTTGCAGAAGTAGGAATCATTCACATGAATGGCAGATTGTATGATTCATTATTAAGAAGATTCTTAAATGCTGATGAAAACATTCAGGACCCTTACAATACCCAAAACTATAATAAGTACGGGTATGTGATGAATAATCCACTGATGTATAATGATCCAAGTGGAGAGTTCTTACCATGGCTTATTGGGGCTGTAGTAGGCGGATATTTAGGAGGGGTTCAGGCCAACGGCTCATGGAATCCCGGAAAATGGAATTGGGAAAGTTCATGGAGTGCGGTATTGGGTGGAGCAATAGGCGGAGCAGCTATTTCCGGAGCATTAGGGAATATAACCAGTAATCCGGGAGCAATTAAAAGCTTTTTACCGGGAATTGTGTCAGGAGGGCTGAGCTCTGCATTTAATGGATCCAATTTCCTGGGAGGAGCCATTGGAGGAATATCTTATACAGGAAACTTATTTGGTAATAAGGTAACTTCAACAATTGTAGTTGATGCTGGATATAGATATATTGTTTCCCCAGATAGTATTTATGGTGAAGAGGATATCATTATTAGAAATAAAAAAGGGCATATCATGTATAGAATACTATCAAAAAAGGTAAATAAAGATGTAACATTAGATACGGATGCTGAAATCGGAAATCCAATGACTATTAACTTGAATACCTACGAAAAAAAAGGAGCTCATGCAGTTGGTTTTAGTTTAGACTATAGCGCAACAATGGGAGGAGGTCCTAATGGAGGATTAGCATTTGTTTATTTTATGGCTGGAGATGATGCTGGTAGTGCTTATCTTTTTGGATATAAAGGAGGAAATGTAGGATTAGAAGGATCCCTTGGCATGAGTGGATTTTATTCTAAATATGTGGATTGGAAAGATAAAAGTAGATTTAATGTAGATGGTTATTCTGGACAATCTTCAGGATATTCAGGAGGGGCCGGCATAATAGGAACATCATATTCATGGTCAAATAGAGATAATGTTTCAGAACTGTGGCCAGGTCAAAAAAGTATGACAACATGGAAGTCCTTTTCCACTGGAGCGGCCCATGGAGTTGACCTGGGTGCTAAAGTATTTTGGGCAAATTATAGCATATTAAAAAAGTTATTTTAATGAAAAAACTTATAATAAATTTATTAATTATAGTGTCATTTTTAGGCCTATTTTTAACTATCAATTACTTAACTAGGAATTCTGATGAAAAATTTATAATCAGAGGTATTAAGCTTGAATTTGAGGGAGTTGTAACAGAAAAAATAGCAAAAAGAAAAAATCTTTATCTCGATATTAAAATAAAACGAGAAAATAAAAGTGATACTATTATAGAGGCAAGTGAGTTTATTTCAGAAATAAATATTGGTGACACAATCATTAAGAAAAGTAGTTCCCCATATTTTTATAGAATAAATAAAATTGGGGTGAAAAAAATTCCATTTATTTATATCCCTGAAAAAATGATAACAAGTAAGAAAATTCCGGATTCATGGAAAGATAGTTTAAATACAAATTGGAAACCTGTAGTAAAGAAAATGAATCCTTAAAGAACAAAAATTATTTTAGATGAGAAGAAAAGATTTTTTATCTATACTTTTAGCATTCGCAATAGCCGGATTTGTTCTATTTTTATTTGTTTATTCACCAAGCAATGGTAATAAGTTTACTATTGCAGATATTAAAGTTGCAATAGAAGGGAAAGTAAAAAAGAAAGTTGCTGTTAGGGAAGGACTTATAACACATGCAAAAATATCAAGATATAATAAACCTGATACCTTGATTTTCCTAGGGGAAAGTGTTGATCGTGTAAATGTTGGTGATATTATTTTAAAAGAAAAGAATTCTCCTTTTTTTTATATCAAAGAAGAAGGAGCGAAGAGAAAAAAGCTTACATATGTACTAATACATAAAAGTATATTAAATGATGAAGATTTTCCAAAACAATGGAAAGATAGTTGTAAAACAAGTTGGAAAGAGGTTGTAGTAGATTAAAATGTAGATGTATTAGTTAGAAACAAAAGGCCTAGAATATTACATCTCTTTGGATTTCATGGCCCTCCTACAAAGCCCGGAACGCAACCGTTTTATAATATCTGAATAAATAATCATAAACAATCATTTCAAAGAGGCGTTGGTTGGAGATAAACATTCTGTTGATATTCATATGAAAAATACTTTGAAAGAATGTTTGAAGTGAGGATTCTGAAGACTCATTTTTATGGTGGTTGAGGATCGTTTGTAATAAAGAAGCACTTTCACTGACGGTAGAAATTATGGTATTTCTTTCCTCTGAAAATTCTTCAGATTGGATAAAATCTAATAATTGGGGATTAAATTCCCGATATTTCTTATCCAGCTGACTGTTAAGTTTTTTATCGGCATTAAATTCCTTTTTAAATACTTCATTGAAATCTTTTATCCAGTTCAGTTTTTCCTGAATCGGAAGATTGAGCTGATTTAGGAGTTCATCAATATAAAAAAGACTGATCATGAGTTTCTCCTCATCGGTATAATGGAGGCATTGTAATGTAAACTCACTGTTGTTCCAGAATAAGGCTTCGGCTTCTTCTATTGTATTGCTGCCATATCTTTCTATTTCCCGGTTATAAATGTCGATAAGGATATTTGAGATTTCTCCACTGTTCGTATATTCAGTGAGGGTAGTATTGACCTTTTGGAGAACGTCAGTATAGTTTTCTGTTTGCGTAAGCTTAAATCTAAGCCTGAGATGAGGATTTGGATCACTATAACGGATAAAAAACCATTGTGAAATTAAATTATTTTCTTTGAAGTAGGCCACTAGCGGTTCAATGGACTCCTCCAAAATAATGTCTGCAGTCTTTATTCCTGTATATATTTTAAAATACAGCCATTCACTTCCCGGAACAAACTTTCTTTTTACCATCATCCCTTATCTTACATATTTTACCTTAACTCTTAACTCTTGGTTCTTGCCCCTCAACCTCTCTATACATTGAAAAAATAAACTGGTGCATAAAGTCAGTATTTTCGTTATACAGGAACTCCTCAATGACGATTGATTTTAACTTTTTTACGGTATCAATAAAAACGTTCACCAGATCATAGTTATCCAGATTAATAGTGAGTTTATTATCAAACTGGACCCACTGAATCCACTTTGGGATTTGTCTTTTATTTCTCCAGGATTGTATACCGGATAATAACTGTTCTTTATTCCCTGCTTCATAGCTGCTCAATATTGAAAACTGAGTAAGCTCTTTTTCTGTAATTTTCCACCAGGCTTTTGAAAGAATTAAATTTTTATATTCCACTCTTGGTAAAAACTGATAGATGTTTTGTAAATCTCGCCAGTTAAAATTAATGAACGGTCTGATATTTTGACGATTAAGATCACATAAGAAATGATACACCGGCAACGGATTGGCGGAATAATTATGTGAGTTGGTCAGGTAAGGTTTAATCTCCTTGTCCAGTTTTTTAGAACGTAAAACAATTCTATTATTTTTTAGGGAAATGTATAAATCATCAATACTTATCTGATTTTCTTCCGGCAGAATGGATTGTGCCAGAAAAGGGATCTCATAAGGGCGCAGCGTAGGTCTTCTGATAACATTTCCTATTCTTGCTTCAGGAAGATGGATAATTTCCGCCGAAATATAACCGGTATTAAGTTCCTGTTCTTTTTGAGCAATGCATTTTGTTAAATTTTGGACTTCAGATTTCTCAGAACAAAATCTTGCCAGAATATTGGCTGCACTGCCACCGCCACCGCTGCTTAGGGAAAGCTTTTCCTCATTATTTTCAGAGATAATTTCCGTGACAAAAGAAATAGTATCCGGCAGATCATTCCAGTTTTCCTCAAATTCTTCAAAATCCTTTTCAGACAGCTTTATTTTGTACTGATTGTCGAGTAAGGCTTCCTGCACTTTTTCATTGAGAATTTGCTGGATAGGATCCAGTTCAATTCTTAGAGTTGATTGATGATGAGATGATGAATAATCCAGGTTTTCAATATAAGGATGCAGCCCTTTGGTAGGAATATCTTGTCTGTAGCCAATTCCGATTTCTGTATCCAACACATAAGCCAGTGGCATTTCCTGCTTTTCAAACCTTTCGTGAAATGCTTTTTTAAACCTCTCCAGGTGGTTATCCTTTTGAGGAAGTGTAATTTTATTTAAAAAGCTTACCGCTTCTTTTAATTCTTTTTTCCAGTACGGAGGTAAAATGAATTTTTCTTTGAAATAAAGATCAGTTTGAAACAGGTATTTCTGATCATATTCTGTATTGAATAATGTAATTAAATCCTCAATTTCAGCATATAAAGAAACAGGATTTCCAATAGTGATATCTATGGTATCCAGTTTGGTTTTTATAGAAGTCAGGATTTCAGATTCATTGCTGATTCCTGTTTTTTGTAAAGATCCGATGATAATATCTAAGAAGTCTTTTCCGGATACATTAGGTTCCAGTTCACTTACGAGAACCTGATTGTCTATTAATTCATTGATGAATTCCGTAGCTTCTTCCCGGGTGATCTCTTCATCAATCAGGAGAGCTGAAAGCTGCTGTATGGTTTTCCCTTTTTTTGAAAAATCTAAGATGTTTTGTAATTCTTCAGAAAGCGGAGCTGATGAGATGATATATTCTCTTTGCCCTTGGGTATATTGGTATTCAACGTAGCGGATTCTATTCCTGACCGTATAAATACTGTTATTAGGATAAAATAATAATTTATTTCTTATCTCAGGAGTTTTTACCAAATGATTGGATAGACCAACCAGAAAGTGCATATCCAGTTGAGTTTCCCTCACAAGATGCTCATGGGTAAATTTCTCTTTCCCGAAAAATGGATTTGGAGCTGTCCCAAATTTTCCTACTCCCACTTCAGTAAACAAACCAAAAGGAATAGAACGGGTGCTCATACGGCTGTAATATTTTAGAAAACTGTTTTCCAGTTTCTGATTTTCTTTCTTGGATCCATGGAGACTGAGATTGAGCCAGTCATTCAGTTTTTTGTGGAGATAAGGAGATGCCAAATAAATAGCTTCCTGAAAAACAGGATCTGCATATATGGACTTCAATGCCGTTTTTTGAATTTCATCATTACCTGTCATTTCATGGAATTGCTTCCGTGAAAACAGGGGAGTACGAAAAACATACTCATCAAAAAAATGGTAAGGAAAACGAGACATCTATTTCTTATTATCTTTTTGAGGCTGGTAATCGGGATGTCCCAGTTGCCAGAATGCAAATGCAAAGATGTCTGACAGGTTAGAATACCGTTGGGCTACCGGAATATTTGCGCCATGGCCACCTTCATAATCGATATTCAATAAAACAGGTCTTTTTGAAGTACTGCTCGCTAATAGTTTCGATGCGAATTTTGTAGATTGCCACGGTGAAACTCTTGGATCATTAATTCCGGCACAAAGTAAAACAGCAGGATATTTTTTCCCCTTTTTAATATGTTCATAAGAATCCATTTCTAATAATCCTTTAAACTCAGCCGGATCACTCGGATTTCCATATTCTTTGATGCTGGTTGCCTGAATCCCATTGTTCTCGAAACGGATTGTATTTAATACCCCGGATTCTATAATTGCAGCCTTGAATAGCTCTGGCCTTTCGGTCATTGCTCTTCCTATTGCAATACCTCCCGCACTGGCTCCCCAGATCGCGATTTTTTCCGGTGACGTGAACTTCTGATCAATAAGATATTCTGCACTGGCAATTAAATCCTTCCAGGTATTAGGTTTTTTATCTTTCTGTCCGTCAGTATGCCATTGTGCTCCTTTTTCTCCACCTCCTCTTACATGGGGAATAGCCACAATACCTCCCTGGTTGACCCATAATAGATAACTCTTAGCGAAAAATGGTATTGAAGATTCTCCAAAAGCGCCATAGCAATCCATAAGTACCGGATTTTTGCCGTTTTTCTTAGTGTTTTTATTATAAATTAAGGATAAAGGAACTTCTGTTCCGTCGTAAGATTTTATAGAAACTTCTTCTACGGTAATATCTTTAAATTCCGGGAAATCGATGTTTGGGACAAGATTTTCCTGGGTGAAAGTGTTGGTAGATAAAGTATATCTAAAACGCTCTTCTTCATTGGCCCATCCCGAACAACTGATCCATATGTCAGAAAAGTTCTTTCCTTTTGATTGTAAATCTATGCTGCCGGAAACATAAGGTAGTTTGATGGGAATATCTTTCCCGTTTTGATACAAATATAATTTAGCTTCCACACCGTTTTTGGCAGTCACATAATAGATCCCGTCTTTTGTTATGGTGTACTGCTTTATAACTTCATCTTTTTTTTCAGGAACCAGTATTTCAGGATTTTTAAAATCTCTGGTGGTCATATTGGTTTTGCATAACTTATAATTGGATGAGTTATAGCCTGATAAAAAATAAATGTCATTTCCTGACAACCTTATGGAAAACGCTTTGCTTTCCTTATCATACAAAGGTTTCCAGTTATTTTTCCCCTCTAATAGTTCTTTCTTTTCAATAAAAAAAGTTTTTCTGAAGTTCTCCGCATCTACCAATATTCCGATGTAGTGTTGATCTTCAGGGTTGAAAGCCAGAATGGCAGGATAATCTGTGTTGCTTATTTTCAGATCAGGATTATGGGTACTTGAAAAGACATCATTAAGCTTTTTAGGATCTTCTCCTATTCTATAAAGCATAGCCCGGGTGTTTTTCCTGAACTCTTTAGCCTGCAGATCTACAACCGGATAATAGGTATAGAAAAAACCACTGTTGTCATCAAGCCATTTTATGCCTCCAATAGAGGCAGGATTGGTATTAATGATGGTTTGTGGATAAATACTTTTTTTATCCACATCCATCACAATAACTTCAGATAATTCTTTACCTCCCTGGGTTAAAGAAATGGCCACTTTACTTCCATCCCCACTGGGACTTACAAGATTGATTATAAAATTGCCGGTTTTGGGAGTATCTGTTGTTTTCTTGGAGGATACAAAATTGGCGGGGTCGTAAAGTAAATTTTCTTTCCCGTTAAATCCATTTCTGTAATAAACCTTAGCGGTTTTTTCTCCAACATTTCTTTTCAAATAAAAATATTTATCATTTTCAGTTACTTTTAAATCATATAATGAATATCCTTCTCTCTTATCAAACTCTAACCTTTTATTTAAATAATAATTTCTATTAGGAATAGAGCTTAATACTGAAGCCGTGAAATCCGACTGGGATTTCATCCAGTTAATTACTTTAGGATCCTGTAAATTTTCTAAATTCCTGTAATCATCTATTATTTTGGTGCCAAAATAATGATCTGTAGCAGGAACAGAAGGAGCCAGATTACTTAATTGTGCTTTGAAAGATGCTGTTAAAAGAATAGAAGTGAGAAATATTTTATACTGCATGAGAAATTATTTAGTAAGAACAGGTGGTGGTATCCCCAAGCTATCATCAATGATGCTTCCGTCGTTGCCATTTACACAACCATCAATGTGTTGCATATGACTGTTGCCATAGCCCCCATGTATTTTGTTGAGATTGTCAATTTTTGCCATCTGTAATTTTTTTAAAGATAGTTTCTTTTTTGTTTCGTTCTTATTTTTCATTTTAAAATGTTTTAAGTAGCTGTTTACAAATAAAGCTATTTTTTCTCTATGTTGGGAAAAAGTATGTATAAATTCATGAATTTATAATTTTTATGCTTATTTTAATTACTTGATATATAGTATTTTACAATGATTTTTTTAAATTTTTATAAGACTCTCGTTTTTAAATAATATTTTTGTAAAAAATGAGATGCAGATGTTGAAAATAAAGCTGCTTTTATTGTTAAGTGTGGTGTGTAATCTATTGTATGCACAGACAGGTAATGTAGAAAATATTCAGAAGAGTGTTTTAAAAGAGTATACCTATCAGGAATTGGAGAAAAAATTCTATGAGACTAAACCCGAAGATGTAAAAAGTAAAAGAGATATCGCAAAATACTATCTCCAAAAAGCGAAAGAAGAAAAAGATGAAGTTCAGATTGCGGAGGCATACGTCATGCTCCACGTTGATGAATCTTTACCCAATGCATTAAAGTATCTGGACAGTTTACAGACTATTACCAAAAATTCCAAAGAAATTTATTATCCCGCCCGGACCTATTTATTAAGAGGGAATTTATATTTTAAATCTGACAATCTGCAGGCTGCATTGAATAATTATGTACTGGGTCTGAAATATGCGAAAGAGAAAGGATATAAAAGACAGATTGCGATGGCTGAGATCAGTATTGCCTATTTGAAGAATTATATTGGAAAGCATGCCGAAACAGCTAAAACCCTTAGATATTATTTGTATAATGCTGATTATATGAATGAGAGTGAGCATACTATTCTTAAACTAAATTTAGCAGATGCTTATATAGAAATCAATAAAATGGATTCTGCATATATATTGATCCAGGATGGATTACTGGCTGCTAAGAAAAGCAAAAACGTATATGCTTACCATCAGAATTTGGGATTATTGGGCTATTATAATTTAAAATTAAAAAAATATAATGTAGCTATTGAAAATTTACAGAAGTGTAAAAACTTCTTTTTCACCGCAAGTTATCCAAGCAAAAGAAATCAAAATTATACTCTTTTAAATTTAGGAAAGGCTTATGCGGGATTACAGGAAAGTAATAAAGCCATAGAGAATTTTGCTAAAATAGATTCTATGGTGCTTAAAACAAATTATGTTTTTCCTGAGCTCAGAGAAGTATATACTTACCTTATTGATTACTATAAAGAGAAAAAAGATAAAGAAAAACAGCTTTATTATGTTGAAAGATTTTTAGATGTCGATAAAGTATTGGATACCCGTTTCAGGTATATATCAAGAGAGTTACCGAGAAGGTATGACACTCCTAATCTGTTACAGGAAAAAGAGAGCATTACCAAAGAACTCAAACAACGAAAGATATTCCTTTATATAGTGCTGGGAGCCTTATTAATAGTTCTTTTATTATTTATAAATTTTTATTTTAAATATAAAAACGCTGAAAAAAAATACCGAAAAATTGCTCAGGACTTAATTCAGTCTGTTAATGAAAATAAGAAGGAACCAGAGGTTGAAATACAAAAAGAAGAAGTAGTACCGGATATTGTCTTACCTCAAAATATAGAAAACACAGAAGATAAAGCAACGAAAACGATTTCGGAAGATATAACGCAAAGTATTCTGAAGGAGCTTGATGCTTTTGAGAATAAAGAACAGTTTTTAAACAGGGGAATTACGTTGGGAACTCTAGCGAAAAAAGTAAAAACAAATTCTAAATACTTGTCAGAAGTAATCAATACCCATAAAAGGAAAAACTTTGCATCTTATCTAAATGATCTTCGTATTGACTATGCGATCAGCAGATTGGCAAGGGATAGAAGATTCCGGTCTTATAAAATACCTTTTATTGCAGAAGAATTAGGATATAATAATGAGCAGGCTTTCACACTGGCTTTCAAAAAAAGAACTGGAACTCCTCTTTCCATCTACTTAAAGGAAATTGAAAAGACAGTAAGCGCAGCGAATGATAATCCGGAAGTACTATAAGATATGGATGTAACCGGCATGTACTTGTTCAATTGTACGGCTATACAATATCTCCTATAAATACAGTAGACCACGGTGTAGAGTTTACAGAGTACACTTTTCCGGGGAATATATAGTGAAGAACTAACCCAAAGAAATAAGCACTTGCAGAATAATGTGAGTGCTTTGTTATTTGCTTTTTATGTAAGCATCTAATCAATAGGGCAGTTTTCTGTTTCTTTCTATGAAATTATTTCATTAAAAATCAAAGGGTTATTGTTTTATATATACAAAAAAGTGTAAATTAGAGTATCATGTTGTGATTACAGAATCACTTTTGAAAAAACTAAAAACTAAAATAAAACCGATGAAAACTCTTATAATAATGATCATGTTGGGAGTTTCTCTTCCCAGCCTTGCCCAAACCGACACTATATCCAATAAGCAGCTAAAGAAAATGTATTATGATCATATAGGCTTTCTTATTGGAAAGAAATCAGATATCCTAAAAGACAATACCATTTCGAATTATGATCTAAAGAATGTAATTGCTTTAAAGCAAAACGAATACGAATTCATTTCTCAGATTAAAGATACGGTAGAAAGAAAACGGATCATGGCTGAAGAAACAAGAGAATTATCAATGCTGAAAGCTAATTATATTAACAAGGCATATGTTTCCGGATATATTAAAGGCACGGTAAATGATTTTGAGATCTACAATGCCAATTTAGATTCGTTAAAGAGCATAAAAGGTTTGGAACCATGTCCTAAATGTGCGATTTCCCGTAAAGTTAAATTTATTGTTTTAAAATCAGAAAATAATAAAATAGATACGTTGAAATGTGCTGTTTTGAAATATACGAAAGTGGGATTCCAAAATAGAAAGCTTAGTGAAACAGAGTTTAATTCTTTTCCCTGTGATGATATTAGAGAATTGTCATTAAGTGGTTCGTATGGAAAGAATATCATTGAAATATTTTTTGAAGAAAAGAAATACCGTAAAGAATTTATTCTGACGGCCGGGAGATCGGCCAATGATATTTGTATACTTCCTATTGTACTGGACAAAAAATACCTGATTTATGACAACTGAATTTAAAACCACATTAGAAAATATTGTCCAGTTTGCGGCAGTATTACTCCAGATCATTGGACTTTTTGTTTTAAAACCTGGTATATTTAATTATCAGGGAGAAACTGAGCTGTTTGCCGGTGGAAATATCTACAACTTCATTCTGATTTTTATTTCAATCATTTTTTTATTTCTGGGGTATACCTACTCAAAAGGGATATTTGCCCGAAACTGGTTTATAATGTTTATTGTATTCGGTATCCTTTTTATCGGGAGTTTCTTTTATTATAATCACCTGATAGAAAAAAAGACAGTTATATTTTCTTCAGATGGGGTAGAGGCCTCCAGATTTGTAAAAGGGGATCAGTTTGCTGTTGCGATAAGGAGTTGTGCCGAATCGATAAGAAAAAAGAATCCTGATATCCCGGATCTTGAGATTATTAAGAGTTGTGAAAATATTACTGATGTCACTCAGTTATATAAAATATGGCCTGAAAAGGAAATTAAAAAGAATATGCAGGTTTTAAATATTGGATATTGCATTTTGATTTCCCTTGCAAGTATTGCCTTAATATGCGGATTGCAAGCCCTTAAATGTAAAAACATGAAAAATGAATAGCCATGAAGCTTTTCTGTATTCTTTTTTTACTATTCTGTGAGCATTTTGTGTTCGGACAGATAGACCCCGGTAAAATTAGAAAACCCAACGTAAAAGATGATTTTGAAATATTGGTATTTCAGGAAAATGCTAAACTGAACGAAACGCTGTACAAAACAGATATCTGGATAAGTGATATCAGTGGCATTCAATATGATTACGATTATGGAGTTATTATCAACAAAAATGAAATTCTGGAAAAAATTAAAAATTTCGATCATGTTGACAAAAGAATTCTAATACGTCTGATTATTGCTCATGAAAAAATGCATGCAAAACAGTATTTTAAATGGGGAAAAGAAACCTTTAAACGATACTCTTCGCTTGTTTCTAAGGAACAGCTCTTAGTAGATGAGACCCAGGCCGATTTAGTAGCAGGCTACAATGCTATGGACACCAAGGATTATAAGGATATTGAGCCTGTATTCAATTTTATAAAAAAAATTTCAGTAAAGGGATTGGATAATATATCTGAATTCAATTTGGAAGACCTGAATTTTGATCAGCAATTACAAAAGAACGAAATAAATGCATTGAAACTTTTTTTTTCATTAGGGGAAAATGGAAATTATCTGGCAAGAGGTGCCAATTCCTACCAAAGGACAATTGCCATTGAAATGGGAATGAAAGTGGCTTATATCCATCGGTTAATTGCTTACTTAAAAGCTCATGGACCTCTTTCTAATATGGAAAACGAGTACTATAATCAAGTTATTTCCAAATCAGAAAATGATATCTACTATAAATATGTAGAATCAGAAAAATGGAATTATTTTTACGATAGTTGGAGCCTTTGGACTGCCCGTAAAATTTTAAACCTTTCCAAAGAGCTTAATAAGTATATCCATTTTAAAGTTCTTGAGTCCTCTGAAGATGTTACGAATCAGAAAATTAATTACAAAACGAGTATTACCAATTCCAATACAAAAGATTCCATTTTAATTAATTATTCCATCTTGTTAAAATCTAAGCCTAAAGAGTATAACGGTTTTATCATTTTCAGTGCGGTAAACTCGATGGTAAGATTAAAGCCTGGAGAAACAAAGCTGATATCAGAATCATTGGATATAAGTATTCTTGAGATGCTTCAGGAGGTAAAAGGAGAATTTCAGAGCCAGATTGTCTTTCCCGGACAGATAGGTTCTTTGTATTATACTGCACTATTGAATACTAAAAATTCAAAAGAATATTATGCCGACAGGAAGGAAAATGAAGTAACAGACTGCTATAAATGTGACCAGTCTGTTGAAGACCTGATAGCCAATCTTGCAGTGATTCATGACAGAATTGAGAATGGAGAGCCGGAAGACTTTATCAATGGTATAGGCTTTCAGTATGCAGATCAGGATTATATTTCTTATGGTGTGTTTTTGAGGGGAAGGCCCTTCGAAATGCTGGTGTATCCTGCAAAATCTATTTTTAAAATTACGCTCTATTCGGATGCTGATATAAGTGTAGTGAAGAAGTACCTGCAGAACATAATTAAGGAGATTGACCATAATGAAGATCTAAAATATACTTCTACTGTTGATGACCGTAAAAACCCATTGATTATCATAAAAAATACCTCGAATCTTCAGATAGGCTCATTGGAAATTGTATTTGATAAAATGTTTAATGAATTTCAGATCCAATTAAAACTCACAAAATCTTAAATAATCCTATTTTCAATTATAGGTGTGGAAAAATAATGTTCGAGATCATATCGTTTCCGGAACCAGGTAAAATTCGATTTAAACAGATGTTTAAAGAACCATAAAGAATAATTAAAATTGAGTTAACAGCCTTCTTGATCAGATAACGTTGTTTTGCAGAAAAAATAATGATGGAAAACAACAACCCGATTAACAGAAGGAGATTTCTTAAAAATTCACTACTGGCAGCAGGAGGGATTTTTATTGCTCCTTTAATTGAAAGCTGTACAGATAATGATTTTAATGATGCTAATGAAAATGCTCCCTCTGACCTTAAAAATGCAGGTTTTGAATCCGGGGTAGCGAGTTTCGATCCTACAGCAGGGGGAATTATTATCTGGACGAGATACTCTACAGGTATTGATGCTGAAATTACCTGGGAGATAAGTAAAAACAGCAATTTCTCAGAAGTATTGAGAAGAGGCAAGGCAGCAGCTACATCTGTTAATGATTTTACCGTAGCTGTTGATGTACAGAATATTCCATCAAATACTAAATTCTACTATAGATTTTATAATATTACCACCAAAGAAGCCTCTGTTGTTGGAGAGACCCTTACATTACCCTCAAAAACAGATACCGTAAACGAAGTGAAAATGGCTGTGGTTTCCTGTTCTAACTTTCCTGCAGGGCTTTTTAATGTATATGGTGCTATTGCCCAATCTGAAGCCGATGTAGTGGTACACCTTGGAGATTATATCTATGAATACGCTCCGGGACAATATGGAACAAACCCTTATACCAACCAACTTGGCAGAGCCCATAAACCGGCTAAGGAAATCCTTAGTCTTAATGATTACAGGGAAAGATACAGACAGTACAGAGGAGATAAAAATCTTCAGCTTCTTCACCAGAAAAAACCTTTTATCTGCGTATGGGATGATCATGAATTTGCGAATGATACCTACAAATCCGGAGCGGAAAATCATCAGCCTAATGAAGGAGATTTCCAGGCCAGAAAGATGGCTGCCTTCCAGGCTTATAGTGAATATATCCCTTTGAAAACAGGAAAAGATCTGAAGATCTACAGAAGTTTTCAGTTCGGTAATATTGTTTCCCTTCACATGATGGATACAAGGGTGATTGCAAGAGATAAACAAATGGAATATTCAGATTATCTGGATAACGCCGGAAACTTTAATCAGGCACAGTTTACAGCGGATTTTTTGAGCACCAACAGAAAACTGATCGGAAGCGAACAGATGTCATGGCTGAGCTCTCAGATTAATGGGAGCACTGCAAAATGGCAGGTCTTGGGACAGCAGATCCTTATGACAAAAATGATGGTCCCTGCTGAACTCCTGATGTTGCTTAATCAGATTCTTGCAGAAATAAAACAGCACGGAAGTGCACAGCCGGCTACCATGCTGGCACTTCAGACTACCATTACCCAATTGATTGTTCTGAAAACAAGATACAAACAACAGGATCCAACCCTTACCCCACAGGAAATTGCAAGAATTACGACAACATTACCTTATAACTTAGATGCCTGGGATGGTTATTTTATGGAAAGGGAACACTTATATTCTCTTCTTGCCGGGAAAAAAGTAGTGGTACTGGCAGGGGATACTCATAATGCATGGCTGGGAACACTGAAAGATACCCAGGGAAATCACATCGGGACAGAGCTTGCCTGCAGTTCCGTTTCTTCTCCGGGACTTGAAGGATATCTGGGAATTTCATCCGACCCTACGAAAGCTATAGAATTGGCTCAGGCATTTTCAATGTTGATCGACGATCTGGATTATGCCAACCTTTATAAAAGAGGATATCTGCATGTGAAATTTACTTCCGGAAATTCTCTGGCAGAATGGAGGTTTGTAGACAATATAATTTCCGATACTTATAATACCGTTACAGAAAAAACATATACAATCGTATAATTTTAATCATAGTTTTTAGTAGAACAAATCTTATTTTCAATTTTGTATTAAGAGCTGCAGCACGCTACTGTGGCTCTTTTATATTAATATTTTTTTGTATCTTGAACAGATGCAAGAGGATATAATGAAAGAATTTTCACCCCTTATTTCTAAACCTTCGTGGTTCATGACCTGGCTGACCAGAATTTTTGGGGTACTTACATTACTGATCGTGTTTCTGGCAATTCTGGCATTGCCTGCTATACTCTGTAATCAGGTAATGGTGTTGGTAGCAGTGGGAATACTTTATTATCCTGTTGTAGCGTTTCTGCTTTACCGTTTTTTTCGCTATCAGAAAAAAATAAGAAAGAGAGAGGTGAAGAAAATTGTGGTTGATGATAAAGGAGTTCATTATGAAAGGTTTGACGGCAGTGTAGATGAGGTTTTGTATGCTAATTTAGAAAAATACTGTTTTTCAGATGAATATGATGTAGGTCTCAGCCCCAGAAACAAACAATATATGTTGCAGGTGAATGACAGAGGATATGTAGTAGATGTTGATTTTGAAGGAATGGATGCCGGCTATACTTACTATATAAAAAATCTGAAAGCTTTACGGAGAAGGTATTTACAGGGAATTGCACACTTCAGACCGGACTTGCGTATAAATCCCTGGATTTATTCTGTATACAGTATCAATCCTGTAGATTTTACATTCGATAGAAAGGAGTATTGGACTTCCATGCTCAAAGTGGGAGGTGTATTAATATTTTTATGTCTGGTATCTGGTTTGGTACTCTATAAATTAGCAACTTAAAAAATAACTATTTTACATAGAGAAACAGTAAAATGTATCCGTTTTTCCTGAATTTGTATCCTGATGGGATAGCTTAAAAAATCTAATTTTACCCCATTATTGAAGCCCTGTAAAAATGAAAACAAAAATACTTAGCATACCGGAGTTTAGCCGTTACCTGAATGTTGACGGGTTAAAAAGTGATGAGCTTCATATTGTGGATTTTCAGGATAAAAAAGATATCAGGCTAAAGTCTGACCCTGTTACAATAGATTTTTATCTCTTAGCAATCAAACCGCCTATGGAGGTTAAGTTTGTTTCCTATCCATTGCTGGAAGATCAGTCAGATTCTTCTTATATGTATGTAGACTGCCCTCAGAATACATTGGAATGGGAAATTGCCCCTCCGTTTTCAGGACTTTGCATTATGATAAATGCTAAATACCTTGAAAGATATGCAAAGGACTACAGTTTTGTTCATTATAATAATCACGAAGCTCTTTTTCTCACCAAAGATGAGGAAACAATTTTATGGGATCTTTTCAGAAAAGCAAACAATGAATTTCAAAAAGAACATTATTCAAGAACAGTAATCATCTCCTATGTTAATTTAATACTGACCTATGTTAAAGATTTTTACGACAGGCAGTTTGATACCAGAAGCACTATCTATCACAAAGTCATAGACGAGTTTTATAAAAACCTGGAAAACTATTTCCGAGAAAACGAAAATATAGCAGGACTGCCCTCTGTCGCTTTTTTTGCCCAAAAAAGTAATCTTTCACCCAATTATTTCGGCGATCTCATTAAACATTTTACCGGTAAATCTCCATTAGATCACATCCATGACCATGTAGTAAAACTGGCTAAAGACAAATTAAAAAATACGACACTTTCTGTAAGTGAAATATCTTATAGCCTTGGCTTCGACTATCCCAATTATTTTGCCAGATTCTTCCGTAAAAAAACAGGATTGTCACCCAAAGTATTCCGAAACCAATAAAATTATATTAATGTTAAGGGGAATATGTCCTTATACGACAGAGGAAATTATGTAGATGAAGCTGTAGGACAACTGATTCCGTTCTTTCAGGAAAAACTGGTTTAAAAAAAATACTGCTGTACATTTCTTTATATAGCAGTATGAAATTTCCACATTGAATGCTTATATTTATTTTAAAAATCAAATTGGAGACATTTTCTTTTTCAGAAATGATATAATTTGGTTTACAAATAATTCAAAAACAATGGTGGAAGATTTTATTTATTACTTAGGATTGGTTCTGGTGATTATCGGTTCGATAATGCTGGCCAATCGTTTAAAAGTTGCCTATCCTATTATATTGGTGATTGCAGGATTGCTGATCAGTTTCATTCCCGGATTGCCTGCTATAAAGATTGATCCGGAGCTTATATTTATAATTTTTCTACCTCCGCTTTTATATGAAGCAGCGTTTGCGGTTTCGTGGAAGGAAATATGGAAACTGCGGCGCATCATTACCAGTTTTGCCTTTATTGTTGTTTTCCTTACTGCAATATCTGTGGCTTTTGTAGCCAATTCCTATATTCCGGGATTTTCATTAGCCCTGGGTTTTGTATTGGGAGGAATAGTGTCACCACCTGATGCCGTAAGTGCAGGAGCTATTTTAAAATTTGTAAAGGTTCCTAAAAATGTATCCACTGTTTTAGAAGGCGAAAGTTTATTCAACGACGCTTCCTCTCTGATTATTTTTAGATTTGCCATGGTAGCCGTAGCGACAGGACAGTTTATCTGGCAGGATGCCGTACTAAGTTTTGGATGGATGGTGTTTGGAGGCCTTGGAATAGGTGTTGTACTGGCTTTTATCTTTCTTAAAATTGAAAAAATATTCCCCACCGATGTTAATATGGATGCCATACTCAGTTTAGTAGCACCTTATGTCATGTATATTGCTGCTGAAGAAGTTCATTCTTCCGGTGTGCTGGCAGTCGTAAGTGGCGGACTCTTTCTTTCCGTAAGAAGGCATGAAATTTTCAGAACTTCAGAATCCAGACTGAGAGGCTCCAACGTATGGGAAAGCTTTGTATTCCTGATCAACGGAATTGTTTTCCTTCTGATAGGGCTGGATCTTCCCGAAATTATGGTAGGACTGAACAAAGAAGGAATAAGCCTGTCCGAAGCAGTAAGCTATGGATTGTTGGTTACAGCAGTACTGATTATTGTCCGTTTTCTGGCTTCTTTTGGTGCTGTATTTACAACATTGATTATGCGGAATTTTATCAATGTAGCAGACCGGGACCCCGGTATGAAAGCCCCATTTCTAATGGGCTGGACTGGTATGCGGGGGGTGGTTTCACTGGCGGCGGCATTATCTATTCCCGTTGTCATGGAGAACGGGCAGCCTTTTCCTCATCGTGACCTTATCCTGTTTATTACATTTGTGGTCATTTTAGTTACTTTGATCCTTCAGGGATTGACCTTGCCGGCATTGATAAAGAAACTGAATTTATCCGACTCCAATGGAGGATATATGTCTGAAGACGAATCAGAACGTTTTTTGAAAAAAGAAATGCGCAGGGTTGCTTTCAGGTATCTGGATGAAAACTATAAAGAGAGGAGAAATGAAAATGAATACTTCAACAAACTGATGGACCGTTGGGAACAGGAAGACAAAGAAGATTCTGTTCATAAGCTTTCCGGGGAAGCTAAAGAAATCTATTTTGAGACTTTGGAGCAACAGCGAATTTGGCTTCGGGAAGAAAACAGACGTAACCCGAATATTGACGAAGAATATATAAGACATTATCTGACAAGATTGGATATGGAAGAGGAGAGACTTAGGATGTAAAAAAAAATACAATGAATTTAGTAAAACAACTGGGGCAATTCCCTGATGAAAAAAGAAAAGAATATTTCAGTACACTTTCCAATTATACCCATGGGAAGTTTCAAAATATACTGGTAACACCGGCTTTGTTAGAAGGGGAAAGTATGACCAAAGCCCTTCTGGGAAGCCTGTGTAAAATAGAAAATACATCACCCGGAACTGCGCTTCCGTTTGTAGTAACAGATCTTAAAAACCTTCAACCTGACGAAAATATTCTCGTGTGGTTTGGACACAGTTCTTATTTTATACAGATTGATGGCAAAAAGTTTTTGATAGATCCTGTTTTCAGTGGAAATGCTTCTCCCATGCCCGGATCCATAAAAGCATTTCCGGGAGCAGATTATTATAAACCGGAACATATGCCGGATATAGACTTCCTTATTATTTCCCATGATCATTGGGATCACCTGGATTATAAAACGGTTCAGGCTTTAAAAAATAAAGTAGGAAAGGTAATCTGTGGTTTGGGAACCGGCCAGCATTTTGAATATTGGGGTTGGGCACCGGAGAAAATTGTAGAAAAAAATTGGTGGGAAAGTATTGATATGGCGGAAGGGTTCAGGATTACTCTCACTCCGGCAAGGCATTTTTCCGGAAGACTGCTGAACAGGAATATCTCACTCTGGACTTCCTTTGTATTAAAAACCCCCACTATGAAACTGTTTTTAGGAGGAGACAGTGGCTATGGTAACCATTTTACAGAAATTGGAGAAAAATATGGACCATTCGATTTAGCGGTAATGGAATGTGGACAGTACAATGAAAAATGGCCTTATATTCACTCTTTACCCGAACAGATTATTACAGAAGTGAAAGAGCTGAAAGCAAAAAACTTCATTCCTGTTCATAATTCAAAATTTAAATTAGCACAGCATACCTGGTACGAACCACTTGAGCAGGTTTCAAAATATGCAGAAGAAAACCGGCAGCCTATTACACTACCTGTTATGGGGGAGAAAGTGAATTTAAACAACCTGGATAAAACAGATTGGAAGAAATGGTGGGAAGACTATGTCTGATCTTTTCTGTACATCATTAATTAAAATAAAAACCTGCCCATATTGAGCAGGTTCTTCCTTAATTATCAAAAAAATAATCACTACTGAGGTTCACTATGGGTAACCTTAGTGTGTATAATGTCATAGAATACTGCCGGATTAGCTGCATCAGGAATAATTCTGTAGGTGAAAGTAGTCTCATTCAGGGTAAGAATATCTACCACTCTTGTAAAAGTAACTGCTCCGGTAGCAGGGTTGATCCCAATAAGAGTTCTCTTCTTTCCGTCAGCAGAAATAGACCATTTCCCCTGAGATCTGAAAACATCATCCAATCCTACAATTTTGAATGTTCCATTGGCTCTGAAATAAGAGTATCCTACATATCCGGCTACGCTGGCATTGGTTAATGCTACATTATTTCCGTCTTTATCTTTAGCACCGGTAGTTTCCCACGGAGTAGAAGCTAAAGTAAGCTGTCCGTTGCCCGGTTCGGCATGAGAAGTTCTTGTATGAATGATGTCATAATAAAGAGATGGATCTGCTGAACTAGGATAGATTCTATAGGTGAATTCATTCTTATTAAGGACAAGAATATCAACATCACGGGTGAAAATAGTAGAGTCGTCCGGATTAAGTGCTGCAATAGTTCTTTTTTTACCTTGCGCATCTACAGACCAGGTTCCTCTTGATCTTAAGATATCATCCAGCCCGTAAATAGCAAATTTTCCATCTGCTTTGAAGTAAGCAAAACCTACATATCCGGCTACGCTGGCATCAGTTAATGCTATATTATTTCCATTTTTATCTTTAGCTCCTGTAGTTTCCCATGGAGTAGAAGACAGTACCTGTGAGGGAGTCTGCTGTTCTATAATAATTTCGTCATCATTATCAGAACATGATACAAAAGATGCTGTTAAAAGCATAGCTGCACACAGATAACATAGTTTTTTCAGTGTATTCATAAGGGTATTTTTTAAGTCTTTGCAAACTTATCCCTAATCAATACCAAAACATTGTATAAAGTATCTCTTTTGTTGTAGGAAATATAACAGATGGATGATAAAGTGAACAAAATGATATTATTGTGGTGTTGATAAAGATTCTTTTGGAAAAGTTTATAGGTAAAAAACCTTTAAAAATTCTATTTTTGAGTATGAATAACAGAAACCGTGGAAAAAATACAGGTGATGATAACTTGTTCGGTTCAGAAAAGCAACTCGGTAAGCTGAAACTGGCTGTTCAGGATATGCAGTATTTGCTGACAAGAGGTTATGCGGAAAAAGCAGGATCAGAACTTGTAGGTAACAGATATAGATTAAAGACCAGACAAATACAGGCTTTACGCGGTGCATCAGCTTCCGATATGCAGATCCATGAGAGAAATTTAAAACAACTGAAGAGTTCAGAATTAAAAGACAGAATAATTTATCTTGATGGTTTTAATGTATTGATTTTGTTGGAAAGTCTGCTTTCCGAAGCTTATATTTTTGAAGGTGCAGACGGTTGTTTTCGCGACCTTTCCGGAATTCACGGAACTTATAAAAGAGTTAATCAGACGTTGAAAGCTGTAGAATTGGTAGCCTCTTTCTTTAAAAAAAATAAAATCCAAAAGCTGGTCTGGGTTTTTGACCAACCGGTTTCCAACAGTGGAAGAGTAAAACAGATGGTCCTTGCATTTGCTTCAGAAAACAACCTGAATTGGGAGAGTGAGCTCCAGTTTAATCCAGATAAATTTCTGGCAGAAAGTTCAGAAATCATTATTTCTTCCGATGCATGGATTTTGGATCACTGTAAAGAATGGTTTAATCTTATTGGACATCTGATTCAAGAAGAGTCTCTTTCCGTCAATCTTATAAAAACATTGTGAAGAATGGACGGCTTTGAAAAGTATATTCCCTTTATTTCTGATTCCTGGAAAGAAAAACACCAGGCTATTTTAGAAAAAGAACATGTGAAAAACCTGGAAGGAAATATCCGGGCCTATAAAGAAAATAGGCTGGATTGGGATTTGCCTTATTTTACTGAAGAAATAAAAATAAACCGCCATGACATTTTTGACAGGATTATTCGCTTATTGGAAAGCAATAATTCTGATGAGGTTAAAGCAATAAAATTAGAAGAAACTCCCTTTGAGGACTGGCTTATTGTGTTGGGGCAAAGGCTTACCCCAGCAAGTATCCGTGATGAGAATGCTATTCCTCCTCTTCAGCATGTATTAATTAATGCATGCGAAGAACCATTCAACAATGAAATAACCATTGCCCAGAGAGCCTGGGAAAAACATACCGGAAGAATGGATGATCATTTTTGGGGCGAAGTCAAAGGTAATAACCAACAGAAACAGGAGAAGGTAATGAAGAGAATCTGTTATATTCTCGAAAACCAAACCTGGTGGAATGTATTTTTTCATTATAAACACGGTTTGGTCTTTGAAGTCAGGGAAAAAGAAGGCCACGGAATACGATGGAGCCATGGCGGAACAAAACTGATAGGTTTTCTGGAAAAATTTATCAATGAATAATTTTTACTGCGTAAAAAGGTTGCGCTGTTAACAGATAATTTTGCTGAAATTAAATAGCGATTATACCTGTTGATGATCATTTTTATTCAATAACCATGAGGAATATTTACAACAAAGGAGATTTCAGAGCCGGAGAAGAGGGTAAGATTTCCTGTGAATTACAGAAATATGGGAATAAAAAATGGCGGAGGACCGAAAAATCTGCTATCGAAGATCAGTTGAAAGAAGAAGTACGTTTCCTGAAAACGAAAAAAGCCCGTAGGAAAACCATATGGGTCAAAATAACAAAAGAAATTAACGGATTGAAGCGCTCTGATTATAAAAGGTTTTATACAGAAAAAGAATTGAAAGATGCTGTGAAAAACCAATATGTAACAAGATATTTTTATATGAAAAATAATAAAACAAGAAAGAAATGAATACCTACATTGATATTGGCATAAATCTGACCAATAAACAGTTCTATAACGAACATGACGAAATTATCAACCGTGCTCTGGATAACGGAGTAGAGCGTATGATTCTCACAGGAACAAGCGTACGTGGAAGTAAAGAATCTGCAGAAATAGCAGAAGACTATCCGGACATTTTATTTTCTACAGCAGGAATCCATCCCCATGATGCCAAATCTTTTAATAACGAAAGCATCAGCGAACTTAGAAAACTTTTACAACAGGAACATGTGATCTCAGTAGGAGAGTGCGGGTTGGATTTTGATCGTGATTTCTCCCCAAGACCCGTTCAGGAAAAATGCTATAAGGCTCAGCTTGAGTTGGCCATAGATGTGAATAAACCTCTTTTCCTTCATGAAAGATCGGCATTTAAAAGGTTTAATGATATTACAGACGAATATCTTTCCCAATTACCGGAAACAGTAGTTCATTGCTTTACCGGAACACTGGATGAAGCAAAAATATATCTCGACAAAGGATTTTACTTAGGCTTTACCGGAGCGATCAGCGATGAGAAAAGATTTAAACACCTGGAAGATGTCATCAGATATACGCCTTTAGACAGGATGATGATTGAAACAGATGCTCCTTTCATGCTTCCGAAGAATATGCCGAGACTTCAGAACAGGCGGAACGAACCCTCATTTTTACCGTATGTTGCGCAATCCATTGCCCATCTCAAGAAGATGAGTATTTCCGAAGTTGCAGATGAAACCACAGAAGTTGCCAGGAAATTTTTCAGGCTATAAAAAAGAGCTCTACTGATACAGTAAAGCTCTTTTTTTATTTCTTAAGCGAATTCGCTTTTATAGACTTTTCAATGCTGATTCCAAAGCCAGCTCCATCATTGGATTCAGGGCTTTCTCTCTTTCGTCAGCAGAAATTTTTTCATGCGTTGGAATAATGTCAGTTACCGTAAGGATAGTAGCAGCATTTTTTCCTAAATGCTGAGCATTCGCAAACAATCCGAAAGCTTCCATTTCTACTGCAGGACAATTGTATTTTGTAGCAATAGCAGGAGTTTCAGGATCTTTTCTGTAGAAAATATCACTACTGTGTATATTGATTGCTTTTGCGTGTAATGATAATTCTTTAGAAGTTTCATTAATGGTGTTGAAGATATTTCCCTGGTGAGGAAGAATCTCATCTTCAATTCCCCATGCATATTTAGCATATGTACTTTCGCTGGCTGCATTTTCAATATTCAAAATATCAAAAAGCTTAAGATCTGTATTATAAGCACCACAAGTTCCAATTCTGATGATAGTATCTACCTCATATTCTGTAAACAGTTCAAAAGAATAGATCCCAATACTTGGAAAGCCCATTCCACTTGCCCCTACCGTGATTTCTTTACTCTTATAAAGACCTGTATAATAAAATATACCTCTGGTTTTGCTTACCAGTTTTGCATTTTCTAAATAATTTTCAGCAATATACTGTGCACGAAGCGGATCCCCCGGCTGCAATACTACTTTAGCAATTTCTCCTTTGTTTGCACTGATGTGAATACTCATAATTTTATTTTGACAGATGCAAAGATAATAACTTTTAGATTGTCTGTGACATTACAGGGAGTGAATAACGAAGCCACCTCATGAAAAGATAATGCATAAAATGGCATATATAAGTATTTTAAATACGGTTTTGTATACCGTCTGTTGAAAACTTCATATTGAGAGAGCCTGTATTCATTGCAAACCTGAACTTTTAAATGATTTTCAGCCCGTATTTTTGGCAAATACAGAACAAGAATAGAATAACAGAGAGCGGATATTGCAAAGTGAAGCCTGCTAACTTTGCTATACAATAGTAAAATAGAGAAAAATGAAAATTGAACATATTGCCATCTGGGTAAAAGATCTTGAAAAAACCAGAGAATTCTATCAGAAATATTTTGGGGCTGTTTCCAACAAAAAATACCATAATCCTGTTAAGAATTTTGAGTCCTATTTTTTGAGTTTTGATAGTGGCAGCCGTCTTGAAATTATGACCCGTCCCGATATTAAAGAAAATACAGGTTCTTATGATTCTCAACAGTTTGGGATTGTCCATCTGGCATTTGCTGTCAAAACTAAAGAAAATGTAAATGAACTTACAGAAGTCCTGAGAAAAGATGGTTATACCATCGCCGGAGAACCCAGAACTACAGGTGACGGTTACTATGAAAGTGTTATTCTTGATCCGGAAAACAATATTGTTGAAATAGTAGCCTGATATTGTTATATGGGGACTGAAATAGAGAAAGCAACATTTAACATCAATCCCCTATTCAAAAGTTTTATTCTCAACGAAATAATTCTATTTTTGTTAGATGATGGAAACCAGGTCACCATTCTTAGATACGATCTTTTTGCTCAGGAAAACTGAATGCATTACCCTTTTCTCAAACTTCCAGGAGATTTCTCCCAAAGAAGAAGCAGAGGCAGGGGATTATTTTGAGACAGAATTTGAAAAGGAAAGGCTTGAATTTTTATCTGGAAGAATGCCATGTGACAGAGCAGCAGCAGTGTGGGCAGGAAAAATACTGTATCACAGTGCTCAGCTTTATCTGATCAGAGAAAATACAGCAAAAAATATAGATCGCCTTATTTTCAGGTTTAAAGAAAAAAAAGATATCTCTTCTGTACTATCTGCGGATTTGTCTTTGAGATTCCTGCCACAGATCATTGTAGCATTGAATACACTGGATCCGGAAGATGTTTTGATTGGGATGCTTGAAGATATTCTGAGAGAATTTCATTATTCGGGAATAGGATATGATCTTGATTTGAAGGGTGTAAACTGGGAAGAAGAATTAAAAGACAGTACATACCGGAAATTGTATCTCGAAAGAATTCTTGAAAAAAGAGATTATAAACTGGCGGAAATTCCAACGATCAATAAAATGCTTATTGCAGAATTGGGAATGCATAAAGACGCATTCTGGAGAGAACTAAAAATAATAACTGAAGAAAACTAATGACTCAGAATATCAATAAACTTAATACAGTCCTTACCTACGTAAAAGATACTTTTGTAGGTAAAAATGATGTAGTAGATCTACTGGGAATCTGTCTTTTGGCGAGAGAAAATGCTTTTTTATATGGTCCTCCGGGAACTGCAAAATCAGCCATTGTCAGAACATTGTCCAAAACGGTAAAAGATGGGAAAAACTTTGAATATTTATTGACCCGTTTTACAGAACCCAATGAAATCTTCGGACCTTTTGATATCAGAAAATTAAAAGAAGGAGAGCTTCTTACCAATACAGAAGGAATGATGCCTGAAGCGTCCATGGTATTCCTGGATGAGATCTTCAATGCTAATTCCGCTATCCTGAACTCACTGTTGATGGCCCTTAATGAAAAAATATTCAAAAGAGGGAAAGAAACTAAACATTTACCGGCACTGATGTTTGTAGGTGCAAGTAATGTTCTTCCCGAAGATGAAGCATTAAATGCATTATTTGACCGTTTCCTGGTGAGAATCAACGTAGATTATGTAAATCCCGAATTATTACATCAGGTTCTTTTAGCCGGAAGAAAACTTGAAAATGAAGAAGAAACTGAAACTCCCGAAATTCAGGTACATGAGATCAGAGAGCTTCAGAATTTGTGTAAAACAATTGATCTTAGACCCATTTATGAAGTCTATCTGAATACTATTATAAATCTACGAAATACCGGAATTGCCATTTCAGACCGTAGAGCCGTGAAGCTTCAAAACCTGATTGCTGCAAGTGCCCTGATCTGTGGAAGAAATGAAGCCATTCTCTCTGATCTCTGGGTTCTGAAACATATTTGGGATACAGAAGAGCAGATTGAGATCCTGGAAGGAATCATCAACAGGACCATTGAAAAAGATGACCACCCGAATTCCCATCCACAGGCGATGCACAACAAAACGCCCAATCCGGAAGAAGTAATGAAGGATGTGAAGATCCTTACCGATAAATGGAATGGTGGAACACTGAGTTTTGAAGAACAGAATGTAATTAAAGATAAACTGAGATACCTCCAGACCCGTTGTGACTGGATCAGAAATCCCGAACAGAAAGAATATATCCGGCAAGAAATTGAAAGCTTATGGCAGAAGATCCTTCAAAGTGTATAAAAGAATTTTGGGCAGAACTTCCCAGAAGGGATGAAGATTTTCTGGGGTCAATCAGAGACTGGAAAAATATACTGATCGCAGTGGACGATGAAACGATTTGGCTCAAAGGTTTTACCGATGAACAGGTTATAGCTTCGGAAATTCATCAGTTTCCAGATTTTTTACTGTATGAGCTGCATGATGGTCTTTTATTCCGGAAAGATGCGTTGGTTCCAAGTAAAAAGATGCGCTCTGCTTTACTTTGGACGCCGATAGATAAAGCTTTGCGCCTTACATTTCCGGCTTCTAATCAAAATTATTTCGGAATTAGTGAAAAAATTCAGATCCGCTTAAAAGAAAATAATGAAGAACAGCCCGTAATTGCTTTATTAAGCCGAATATCAGACATTAGTGAAAGCATAGCCGGAACAGCAAAATTTAAACTTGAAAGAATAAACTGGACAATCATAGGAGATAAAGCACTGTTCTTAGGAACGCCGTTATTAAGCCTTCCGGGAAAAACATATTGGACAAAAGATAAGCATCTTCTGCCTTCAGGTTTGGATTTTGAGTTTAAAAATATGAGTACATTTTTACAGCAGAAATATAATAAAGAATCAGACGGGTGGCTTTTATGGGATGAAAATGGAAATTATCTTTCCTTAAAGGATACTGATTTCCGTCAGTTGTCTGTCAGCTCATTCCGTCTTACTGAAAAATCAAAAGAATGGAATTAAAGGTATACTTCCAGTCCTATGAAAATTATTTCTGGGAATGGAAAACCGATGAAGATGTTCCCGGAGATTCCGGGTATCATGATCATAACCTGCTCTCTGTCCCGGGAGTGGGAGCCATTGCTTACAGACCCTATGTAATGGAAATCCTGAAAGAGCTGCAGCTGCAGGGATGGCCTCCGTTTGGAGCATTGCTTATGGTTTTATATGCCATGCAGGAAGGATATACCGATTTTGAAACTCCCTTAAAACGTACAGCTGGCTTCTACAGTATGGGGAATTTTGAGTTTAATGCAGAAAGAGAAATTGAATTTCTTGAAAAAATAAAATCACTCCCCAAAACTTATAAACAGGGACAAAATAGAATTATACTTTTGCAGATTCTCTTTAAAGATGTACATCACAGGATCTCTTCTGTGAATGCAGAACTTAATCTGAATGCCTATTATAAAAGACCTCACGAACTGGCTTCAAGTGCAGAAAAAAAATATGCCGGACCATCTGTTTTGAATAGAGATTTAAAAGCATTGGATCTCAATGAGAAATTTCCTACCGTTCAGTCTATCATTGATGCAATGAAAGGACTTGTGGAGGAACCTGAACTGGATGATGAACTGGTACAGGAAGAAACAACCTCAGATACAGATAAAGACTTTATCAGGGAATTGGTGGAAGAGCCCAAAACATTTCAGGTAGGAAGCCTTATCAAAAGGATCTGGAGCGGACTGAAAATTCCGATGCGTCACCTTTCTCCGGGAGAGCAACCCATTGGAGGAATTTCTGATATGACTAATAAAGGCGACTTTCACAGAATGCTTCTTTCAGAATTTGCCAATGAAGATGAAATATTTATGAGCCGTGTGGCCAATAATGAGGCCCTTTATATACAAAGAGAAATTCCCCCTGAAGAAAATATTTTTGAGCGGGTAATCCTGATCGACACCTCCCTTAGAAATTGGGGAACTCCAAAAGTGTTGGCTTTTGCTTCAGCTTTGGCAATTATTAAACATCCCAAAGCCCATTCAGAGTGCAGGGTTTTTGCCTTGGGACAAGATAGTGTTCCGATGTCGCTCAACAAGGTAGAAGAAGTTATTGAAAACCTTAACAAAGTGAGCCCTGTTCTTGAGGTTTCAGAGACACTGGAAAGTTTTTTTAACGGACAGTATTCTGAAAAAGATATTGAAGTTTTCTTTATTACCCATCAGGAAAATATAAAAGATGAAAAGGTTCAGAGAGTAATCCATGAAAACAGAGAAAAACTCAAATTTCTGGTAACAACTACATCAGACGGCGAGATCAATTTTTATAAACATGATAAAGGAGCAAGAAAACATATTCAGAAAATAAAACTCCCTCTACAGGAATTATGGGCTAATCCGCCACGAAGAAAGCATGTGGCCGAAAATATCAACGGAAAAAAAACGGATCTTCCTCAAAATTATCCTATTTTATTTCCAATGCCTGTCAGCAAGATAGCTCAGTTTTTATATGAAGGGGAATTTTTTGTTTTAAGTTCCAAAAAGCATTTGCTGAAAACCTATCTGTCAGATAACTATTATGACAGACATTCTTATGACTATTATAAAACATTCCATGGCTGTGAGGTTTTATTTGAAAAGATCTCTGTAAAACCAAGAGGACAGTTTGCATTGGCAAAAAATAAACAGCAGCATTTTATCCTGTGTCAATATCAGGCCGATAAAAAATTAATTTCCAAGCTTAACATCAATACAAAAGAATATTCTGAGCAGAATCTCACCGGAATGAATATTGGAGATTCCTATGAACTGCTGTATTTTGGTAAAAGTTTTTATCTGTATCATTCTGCCAATCCAGTTCATTACAAAATAAATATTGATGGAAATGTTTCGCTGGAAGCTATTTCCGGCAAGGAAAAAGAAATAGAAAGAAACAAAGCGAAAGTTGAGGCGGAAGTAGCCAAACTCGATAGAAGCGGATTAAAAATTATCAATAGTTTTAATAAAATAGGAATTAATGAAAATCATAATCTCGTGATTTCAGATAATGAGCTTAGCAGTATCTACGAAAATTCATTAAATCTTAGCAAAAACAGATCTGAAATTAAAATTTTTGCAGAGCAGAATAAAAATAAATTTACCTTTCCCGATGGAAGCGAAATTATTACAGATTCCCGGGGAATACTGACTTTTATAAGCAGTAATAAAAGAATTGAAGAGTTTTTTGTTCCCTCTACAGCATACGGATTTTTATCGTTGGCTACGTATACAGAATTTGGAGGTTCAGAATATTATCTTCCCGAACATGCCTTGTTGAAAGTGAAAACTATGGAAGAAATGTGTTCCCGATTTTTAAAAGCATTTATAGAACAGATCTTGGATTATGGAGCTTAGAATTAAACCTTTTCCGAAAAACAGATATCCTAAAAAAGGGCTTTTAATTAAAGGCTCTTCACCTGTAGTATGGCTTCAGGAAATGGAGATACTTGAGATCAACCTAAATCACGTACAATCTTTTGCTATCCCATCAGATATTCCCAATATACTGTATGGGTGTTTTCTTATTTTTAACGATCAAATTCCACATGAGATTGGGAAAAATGCTTACTTTCAGTCGGTAAATGACAGGTTTTTTATACCTGAAAATACGACCTATTATCCTAAGATTAATCCGGAAGACTGGGAACATCTGGATTCCCGGCTTATCATTATGCATCCAGAGTTTGGGTTGGTCAAACTATCGGAAGAAATCGATTGGATTACTTTAATTCAGGAACCTGACAAAATAAAGGAAATAATCAGAAAGCCATTAAATGGTGTTCATATTCCTCAGAACATCGAGAGCTATACTGTAGAAATGGATGATGAAAAAATCCTGGAAGCATTACAGCCAAAACAAACTGAAGAAGAATGGATGAAAAACCTGCCTTTTGATCTCAAAAAGGTAATGGCCGGAAATAAAAAAGAAATTGAAAAGTATTTAAAATATATTGAAAAATATCCTGAAAGAGCTATCGAGCTAGGAGTTCCTTTGGATATTATGGGGACTTCCAGAGGAGATGGTTTTGAAAAATTTACCTGGTTTGAAGGTTTATTTGGAAGCTCTGATGGAAAACCTGAAACTAAAAGGGTGAGAAACTCAAGACGGATTTTTTGGGCAGTATTGGTGATTGCTGTTATTTTAAGATTTGCATTGCCATCCGATAAAAATAAGAAAGAACAGGAAGAGACTGGCATTTCTTCAGGAAGTATTGTTACCGATGCAGTCAAAGCCCCTTCAGATATGGTGGCCTTTCAATCCGGAATCTCGGAAATAGATCAGAAAATTGATTCTATATATCAGGAAAAAAGGACAGCCTTATCTAAGGAAGTACGCGTGGCGAGTACAATGATAGCGGCCAAAGAGAAGGAAAGAGAACAGTACAGAAAAGCAGGAGGAAGAAGCCTTAATGAAATCAGTCCTGATATAGACAAGCTTGTTACCAAAGAAAAACAGAGCAGGGATTCTCTCAAAATAGTGTACACCAAGAAGATTAAAAAGCATATTGAAGAGAGAACAGAAAAACTGAAACGGAGGCTTTCAGATTCCCTGAAACAATATAGCAGAGGAGAACCTGTCAATGGAGATGTGGTAAAATACCTGGTAAAGAAGAAACAGGTCCTGATGGCAGATTCTTTAGGACGACTTTATGGTACCATAGATCTCATAGATGCTTCTTCAGCACCTGTTGGAAAATCTAAGGTAAAAGGAGTGGAAGCAGGAGGGAGTAAGCTGGAAGAAAAGGCTCCGGTTTCGGATATTCTTTATCTGATTATTTTTATGATTGGTGCAGTGGGAATCTATCTCTTTATCTTTAAGAAAAAAGCCTTACATCTCGGAGGTGATAATGTACCGGGCTGGATAAAATTTCTTTTAATTGCCATACTTATCACCATGTTGGTATACCTGTTTTATCCGTTGGTGAAAATGTTTGGTTATAACTGGTTTGTATGGGCCCTTATCATTTGTGTTATATTACTTCTTTACCGTCTGTTCAGGGAAGATAAAACCATTTTAAACACTGAAGATGATGAATAAACAGAAATTTATAGACAAATTCATGGCTGCCTTTGTCCTTTTAGTGATGTTTAAGGTGATCGGAATCGTAGCCCAGCTATTTCATGAAAGTTTCTGGAGTGTGGTGGGTACTTTGGTGATTTTCTTAGTAGTGGCATTTATTATCCTTATTGTAATTGCTGCTTTAAAAGATAAAGAACGGAATGCACAAAACTCAGGAAAAAGAGGTGCAGGTGGAGGAAGCTTTTATCTGGAAAGCTCATTGTTTGACAGAATAAGAAGTAAATATGAAGAACTCGCTGAGAAATATATTGCAGAAAAAGAGTATAAAAAAGCAGCAAGAGTCTACATGAATTTACTTCAGGACAATTACAGAGGAGCAAAAACCCTGGAAGATGGAGCATTTTACAATGAAGCTGCTGCGGTATATCTTAAGAAATTAAACAATAAATCTGATGCTGCCATCTGCTATGAAAAAGCAAAACAATACAAAAAGTCTATTGATCTTTACAAAGAGATGGAGCAGAAGGAGAAGGTAGGTGATCTTTATAAAAAAATCAATGACCTTGAAAACGCCCATACTTATTACCAAATGGTTGCTGATGACTATACAGCCAATAATCAGATGATAAAGGCTTCTTTGGTCTATCGTAAAAAGATGGAAAATAGAGAAGAGGCACAAAAAGTATTGTTGAAAGGGTGGGAAGAGGATAAAGATCCTTTCAACTGCCTGAATAACTATTTTGCCAATATCCATGATGTTCAGAAGCTGGAAACGGAAATTAGGAATTTATATGAAAAGACTCCGGATTATAAAAAGATGACCTACCTGGATGCCATGAAACATGAGTTCAGAAAAGATCCGAAATTACAAACAACAACCAGAAACATTGCTTATCAAATCATTGCCGAAAAAGTAGGAACACGTTCGGAAATTGTAAACGAACTGAAATTTTTCAATCCCGATGATGAGGTGATCCTGAAAGATATCTCCAGATTTAAGACCGGAAGAAATAAGATGTTCAGACATTGAAAGTAAACGTTGTATTTAAAATCCATTAGAAAATAGTACGAATTTTAAAGCCAGTTGTAGCAAAAAAATGAGCGCTCAAAACAACTGTTTTATTACCCCATCCTGTGAAAATTATAAAATAATTACAAAAAAGATTTATCTTTGCCCCAGAAAATTATGACAATACAAAGAGCACATATCAATGCAGAACTATGCGGACGCCCATCTACAAAGGGGTTATTCGGATATGAATGGACGATATGGAATGAGGCAAAATGTGCTGACTTTGGAAATTATTTACTGTAAACCCGTAAAAATTTAATCAAAATACTGCAAAAACGCCTCGATTTTTCGAGGCGTTTTTTGTTT
>Ga0105243_10000289_pt1 | contig 55479 bp, 56 predicted proteins | sample KBSM34metaG_FD_81525 | JGI IMG/M metagenome (GOLD analysis project Ga0105243, IMG submission 81525) | Miscanthus rhizosphere microbial communities from Kellogg Biological Station, Michigan, USA - KBS M3-4 metaG | ecosystem: Host-associated > Plants > Roots > Rhizosphere > Soil | place... | reverse complement strand
CCCACCTGGATCGACCCCCGACGACAACCCATGCCGGCACACAACCGGCGCAACCAACTCACCTTCGCCGCCTGAAAGGCGAAACCACCGGGCACCGCCCGACCACCCGGAAACGGGATGCGTCGGCGCGGTGCCCTGTGCCATGCAGCCACACCCCTGCTTCACGTGAACCGTGCCCGCCACGGCGGTCAGGAACTCGCGCCCAACAAAAAAGATCTCCCGGCCCTGTCACACTCCCGCCGCCCCGTTCGTCAGTGAGGTGTAGACGCCAACCGAAAGAGAGCAGCAACCATGACGAACACCACCTCCATCTCGCGGATGCCCAACCCCGGCGATTTCGTGCCGGAGCTGAAGGACATCAGCGCCGCCCTGTTCCGTGCCACGGGAAACCAGTCGGTCCCCCGCGCCACGATGAGCCTGGTCCACCTGCGCGCCGGGCAGATCGTCGGCAACACCTACCTGACCATCCTGAACACCGGATTCCTCCGTAAGGCCGGCGAGTCCGAGGAGCGCATCACGGCCGTGTCGTCCTGGCAGGACGCCCCGTACTTCACCGACGCCGAGCGAGCAGCACTGGCCCTCGTGGAGGCGGTCCTCCAGCCCGCCCCGCAGGGCAAGGAGCGCGTCAGTGACGAGCTGTATGCGGAGGCGGCCAGGCACTACGACGAGAAGGCACTGGCCACCCTCACCATCGCGATCGGCCAGATCAACTTCTTCATCGCCTTGGCCCTGATCGGCAAGCCTCAGCCGGTCGCCTCGCTGGCGGACGAGCAGTGGGACTGACCTGACCCCCGCTCACCCCGCTGACGAAACTACCTCCGATCAGGAGACGCGCTCTGGTCGCGTGACCGTTCCCGGAACGCGCCGACGAACATCCATCCGGCGTAGAGGAACAGCCCGCCGACCACAACCGTGATCATCAGCGCGCGCTGCTTGCCGGTGATGAGGCTGTTGACGTAGCCCATGTAGGGCACGCTGTACCAGACCTTGCCTCGAACCTGCTCGGGAACAACCGGATTGGTGTCCGGTGATGGGTTCGCGTCACCCTGGGTGACGAAGGTGGTTTCGCCCTGCGAGTTCTTGCGCACCATGGTGATGCGATGGGTGACCACCTCGGGTTTCCCCGATTCCTTCTGGAAGGTGATCGCGTCGCCTGCCGTCAGTGCGGTCGGGTCATGAGGCTTCACCACGATCAGGGTTCCGGGCGGATAGGTGGGCACCATCGAGCCCGTGAGCACGGTGTAGGGCGTCGACCCGGTGAGCCGCGGGATGACGATCGTCAGCGCGAGGATCGCCACCAGCACAAGGAGCAGCAGCCACGAGACGATGCTCTTGACCCAACCCCACGCGCTGGTGTCCGGACCGGCGTCGTGCACCGCATGGCTCATCGGGATTCGGCCGCGAACGTGAACGTCGCGGTGGTGCTCGCGCTCGGAGCCGCGGCGGCCCCCACCGTGCCCCGCAGGCACAGCACCTCACTCGCACCCGGCTGCACCGTGCGCCACTCCGGCGCGGCCGGAGCCTGCGCACCGATCATCGCGCCGGCGTAGAGCTGCGTCGCACCCGCAGGGGCACCCTGCGCGGGACACGCGGACTCGGAGCCCACCGTCGAGACCGCAAGCTCCAGCGGCACAGCGGCATTGGACTGTGCGGCATTCTGCAGCCGGTACTTCATCAGCACGTTGCCCGAGTTGTAAATGGTCACCGGCGCCTGGGCGTACGCGCCCGGCATCAAGTTCGCCCCCGCCAGGGCGGAGAACGGGTAGTTCGTGGTACCACCCTGTCCCACAGACAGATCCAGGATGCCCGAATGGATCGAGCCGGCGTCCACGGCCACGGACTTACTCCACAGCGCGCCGGTCTGCTGGGCCGACATCAGCGCCACTCCGACGACCGCGGCGCCACCGATCGCCAACCAACGAGTCTTGTTCGACATGGTGCCTACACCTGCTTCAGAGTGACGTTGAAGTTGGACAGATCGATCTGGGCGGTCTGTGCCGTGACTCCCGGGGTTCCCTGCGCGAAGTCGAAGGTCACCTTGACGTCGACGACCTTTCCGTTTTGCGCGGGCGTGATCACGGCACCCCCGGCGCCCGACGGGAGCGGTGCCCCGTTGACGGTCGCGGTGACGGCGGTCGTCATCGCGGCCTTGAGCGCCGGGTCGCCGGTGATGGTGGCGCCGTCGACGGCGAGGTTCGCCCGAAGGTTGGTGCCCTGTGCGGTGACCGTGAAACTAGCTGTATAGGTGACGACGTCACCCGGCACCGCTCGGAAACCGGTGATGGAGACGGCGCCGTTCTGGTCTTTCCAGTTCGGCGTGCCGCTCTGAGTGAGGGCGAGCGCACCGGCACCCACCCCACCGCCGCCGATGCTGGCCCCCGAGTTCCACGCCGCCAGAGTGCCTGCACCGCCGGCCAGCAGGACGGTCGCGGCCCCAGCCGCGATCGCGCCCTTCATCTTGTTGTTCATCTGATGATCAGCTTTCGTCGGAACCCCGTCGGGGGTTGGATAATTCGGCGCCGAAGCGGGCTGCTACTTGACGAGTTCCGCGATTGCGGCCGGCACGTCGCCGGTCTTCGGGTCGACCTTCGTCTTCGTCCAGCCCGACGAACCGTCGACCACGTACAGCGCATCGGCGTCGATGATCCACAGCCGATCGGTCCCGTCCTGCCACTTCACCATCGCGTTCGCACCCGCCGGGGTGCTGAACACCTCGGCGCCCGAGGCATCGGTCACCACCGCGTTCGAACCGGACACTCCGGCCTTGTACGTTCCCGACGGCGACGGATTGCTCAGATTCAGACCGCCGAGCTTCGGCGAGGACTCCTGTACCACAGCGGCTTCCGCCGCGGCGGGGGGTTCGGTCGTCGTGGTCGGCGCGGTCGTCGTAGTCGTCGGCACGGTCGTCGTAGTCGTCGGCACGGTCGTGGTCGTGGTCGGCGGCACAGTCGTCGTAGTCGTCGGTGCAGTCGTCGTGGTCGGTGCAGTCGTCGACGGTGCGGTCGTCGTGGTCGGTGCAGTCGTCGACGGTGCGGTCGTCGCGGTCGTCGGCGCGGCGGTCGTCGTCGACGGCGCCGTCGTCGTTGTCTCGGGCGCAGCCGCTCGGGCCATCATCGCCTCGGCCCCACCGGGAGCCATCAGCGCCTGAGGTCCGCTGGAGAGATTGCCGTCACACTTGATGTTCCAGAGCGTGTAGGCCCAGATCTTCTCGCCGACCCAGCCGGTACCGACCTGCCCGTTCCGCACGGCCTTCACCTCGATATGGGACGAGGAGGCCGTCTCGTACACGTTGTTGTACGCGTTCACATCGATGTAGACCTGGTCACCCTTGTTCGGCGGAATCGTGGGATTCCAGCTGCCGCCCCACGCGTCATACAGCTTGATGTCGTAGGTGTATCCCGGGCCGAGATGCTCCCACTTCATTCGGACGTAGCTGCTGTTGCTCTCGCAGCCCAACCACTTCGGAGCGGGCAGGAAGTCGACCGCCGACCCGAACGAGCTCGTGGCGGCCGACGTCTTGGCCCATGCGGCACTGGTGCCTGCGACCTGAGTCATGCCGAGCACCGCCAGCGACGCGGCACCAAGGGCCATCAGCGACCGAGCCGGCACCGCGAAACGCTGTGTCGGAGAGACGGTTCCGGCCTGCGTCTCCGGACTCGGCTGTGACACCTGATCCTGCTCCGGCACCATCTGGTCCTGCTCGGCCGAAGCGCCACCGGTGCCGGCATCCCCGTCGTCATCGCCCTTGCGACCCGAGGTGGGGCGGAAGGCGATGACCATCAGGCCGCCAACAAAAGCGCCACCGAGGAAGATCGCGATCGGCGAAGACAGCCACGCCACCACGTATCCCAGTCCGGGAAGGCTGAAGAACACCCGGTCGGCCTCGGTGACCGTGTACGGGGAGATGTCCGCGTCCTGGTTCGCATCGCCCTTGAGAATCAGCACAGAGCTGTCGCCGTCGGAGGACACGATCTCGTGCACGCGGTGGGTGATCCGCGTGCCCTGCTCGTTCTCGACACTGACGATGTCGCCGACGCTCAGCTCGGAGGCAGCCACGGGCTTCGAGAGCGCGAGGGCCCCGGTGGAGATCTCGGGAGACATCGAACCGGAGCGGAAGATCAGCGGCTTGATGCCGAAGAAGAACGACGCCGCGGCGGCCAGCACGCAGATCAGGCCCGCGATGGCGCCCACGTTAAGGGCGATGTCACGCCCGGAGCGAGAACTCGTGGAATCCACTGGATTCTGGTGGTCGGTCATGGCGCGCTCAGGCCGTCGTCGCGTTGAAGTTGAAGGAGGTGTTGACCGTCTGGTTCTGCGCGGCCGTCGGCGCCGCCGAGTCCAACACCACCTGGAAGCAGAGGGTCTCGCTCACGCCGTTGGCCAGTGAACGACCCGTACCGATCAGGTTGGCCGAGCCGCCCGACACCAGGGCGACGTTGTTCGCGATCACCGTGCCACCGCTGCACGCCGTACCGTTCGACGTACCGGTGGACACCGTCACCTTCAGGTACTGCGCCAATGCTGAGGACGTCGACGACGCCGCCATCGTGTACGAGAACGGACCCGAACCGTTGTTCTTCACCGGCAGCGTCGCCGCGACACTGTTGCCCGGCATCATCCCGGTCTTGGTCAGGGTCGTGAACCCGACGGTCGACCCGGAATCCCCGTTGAGCTGCAGATCGATCGATCCAGTGCTGAACACACCCGAGGTCGCCGTCGCCGTGTCACTCCAGGCCGCCAGCGTCCCGATCGCACCGAGACCCAACACGATCCCCAGCGACGCAAGCGCCCGCGGCTTTCTCCCCGACATCACAGAACGCGCCCGGGCGCCCAGCCCCGACACCGAACTCGAATCCTCATGACGAGACATTGATATGCCTTTCCTGCTCAGTCCAACGGGCGCCGCGGCGCCGAAAGTCGATGTGTGCGTAGCGATGCCGACGCGGGAAGCGATTGATCACCCGACCCGCGATCCCCGCATCGGCATCGGCCGCCGGCCCGGGAGCGGGCCGGGCCGACGACCGACGCCTGCGGGTGCTCGCCGGATGGCGGCCAGGCGAGGTGGAGCTAGTTCTGCTGCAGCTTGACGGCGAAGTTGGACAGGTTGACGCTCTGTCCCTGCGCGGTGGTGCCGCTGGTCGCGTTGTCGAAGGTGAACTTCACCTTCACGTTGACCGTGCTGCCGTCGTTGGCCTCGGTGATTGCCCCACCGGCCAGCGGTGTGGCACCGATGGTCGCGGTGGTCTCCTGACCCAGAGCCGCGAGGAGCTCGGCGCCGCCGGTGATCGTGGCGGGGTCGGCCGTCAGGGTCGCGTGCAGGTTCTTACCCTTCGCACCGACGTTGAAGCTGGCGTTGTAGACAACGACATCACCGGGCACGGCCTTGAACTGGGAGATGTCGGCGATGGCGGTGCCGTTGCCCTCGGTCCATCCCGTGGAGCCCGTCTGCGTCAGCGACAAGGTGCCGGAGTTGACGGCGCCGCCACCGACGGTCTGCGAGGAGTTCCAGGCGGCCATGGTGCCCGCGCCACCGGCGAGGAGGAGTGCGGCCGCGCCGGCGGCGATGGCGCCCTTGGTCTGCTTGTTCATGTAAGAGCTCAGCTTTCGTCGGACCCCCGTCGGGGGTCAGGGAGAGTCGGTGATCGGATCTGGTTACGTGCGCCCGGTCGGGTGGGCTCGGTTTCGGACATCCGTGCTCGTTCAGAGGGTCTCGACATCGCGGCCGGTTCGCAGGTGAGGCGGTGCCTGACTCCGGTAACCGGTTTGCGATTGCATGTGTTTATCACAACGCTGTATCGAATTTCCGGCGTTTCGGGTCGATCGCCCAAATGATCTTGAACGGTTGTCCAGATGCCATTCCATTTTCCGATAGAGCGGGACAGATCCATCGCCTACCAGTCACTATCCGTTACACATGCCCCTGAATCGACTGTCCCTCATTCGGCGGATACCGCGCCTCAAATCGAATACGTAACGTAATTACACTTCGCATGGAATGGTGAATGCCGGTCGAGCCCTCGAGCGTCGAGGCCGGCTGTTAACGTCATCCGCAGCCCGCCCGATAACGCGATGGGCACGGTGCCGAGAACCCCCGGTGCGAGGAGCAGATTGACCGAGAATTCGTCGAACGCAGACCATCTCCCCGTGGCCGAAGTGGGCCCGCGACGCGTCGGCATAGTCGAGGACCACGAATCCGTCGTGATGGGCCTCGAGGCGATGCTGGCCGACCAACCGGATCTCGTGATCGTGGCGTCGGCCCCCACCGTGCCCGAACTGCTCACGCTCGGAGTCGATCTGGATCTGGTGATCCTCGATCTTCGACTCTCCGACGGCTCCTCCCCCAAGTCGAATGTCGAGCAGCTACGGGCCGCCGGACTCGAGACTCTCGTGTTCACGGGGGCGGAGAATCCCTACCTGGTGCGGCTCGCCGCCAAGGCCGGGGTACTCGGCGTGCTGCGCAAGTCCGAGCCAACCGCCACCGTCGTCGCCGCGATCACCGCGGCCGCGAACGGCGAGCAGGTGGTGACCACCGAATGGGCCGCCGCTATCGACGGCGACCCCGGCCTGCACGACGTCGGCCTGAGCCCTCGCCAACGAGATGTGCTCGCGCTCTACGCCTCCGGCGAGAAGGCCGCCCGCGTCGCCAGCCTGACCGGCCTCGCCCCGCACACCGTCAACGACTACCTGGCCAGGATCCGGGCCAAGTACGCCGAGGCAGGCAGGCCCGCCCGCACCAAAACCGATCTCTACAAGCGGGCCGTGGAGGACGGGTGGCTGCCACCACCGCTGCTGCACCCCGGCCGCCCGTGACCACACCGGCGAACAGTCGGCGCCACGAGTCCTCCGATCACATCTCGCGGATGGTCGCGCGGTTGATCAGCGCCGGCTACGCGGCCTACCTGATCCTGCTGTTGCCTGCCGCGATATCCATGGCGCCGCGGATGGACGCCTGGTGGACCCCCGTGGTCGTGGCCGGCGTGTACGGGTCGGGGCTGCTACCCGGCGCGCTGTCGTTCCGGCGCGACACCCGGCCCATGCGGATCGCCTCCGGGGTCGCGGCGACGGCGTTCCTGCTGGCGGTGTTCAGCTGGCCCCTGGCCTGGAACGGCCCGCCCCTACCCAGTGGCGAGCTCCTGTGGTTGGCCACCTTCCCCGGCCTGGCGAGCCTCGCGGTCGTGTCGACATGGCCGACATGGGTGATGTTCGCGCACTTGGTGATCGGGTGCGTCGCCGTCCAGATCGTCAACTTCGCCGCACACGAGGACGCCCCACGGGAACTACTGCTTCCGGAGATCACGTTCGCCATCATGTTCTGCACGCTCTTCATCGGCGCTGCGGTGATGGCGCTACGCACCGGCCGGGTCCTCGATGCCACCACCGATGCCACCCACGCTGCGGCGTCCGCCGCCGCCGCACGTCGCGCCCGCACCGTCGAACGGGAACGCTTCGACGCACTGATCCACGACGGCGTGATGTCCACCCTGCTGGCCGCGTCCCGGCTGGGTGCGACGCCCGCGGTCAGCCGCCTCGCGACCACGACGCTCCGCCAGCTCGACGCCCTGCGCGACGGTCGGGGTGCGCAGGAGCATTTCGGCTGCGAGGAGGCACTCTCCCTCCTCCGCGCGGCGGCGACCGATGTGGACGAGGGAGTCGCGTTGCGCGTCGAAAGGCTCGACGGCGCAGAGACTCTCACCGTCCCGGCCGAGACGACCCGAGCCCTGGCCGCGGCCCTGGCGGAGGCGCTGCGCAACAGCGACCGCCACGCGGGCAAGGCCGCGACCCGCTCGGTGGAGGTCACGGTGGCACGAGAGGGGATCACTGTCCTGGTCGCGGACGACGGGCGGGGCTTCGACCCCGCCGCGGTCCCCGCACACCGACTCGGGGTGTCCGTGAGCATCCACGGGCGAATGCGACAGCTCCACGGCGGGTCCGCCCGGATCGAGACCGCGCCGGGGGCAGGCACCCGGGTCCACCTGGCCTGGAGCTCGTCATGAGCATCGCGGGCGGAACCCGGGACGTCCGCGAGCTGCTCGGGTTGCACACGCGCGGCGCGAAGGCCCTCGTCGCCGCATATGTGCTGACCTTCCTGCTGCTCTCCCTCAGCTCGAGCCCGGGACCCGGCGCGGTGGGGGCGGAGCTGGCGGCCTGGCTCGTCGTCAGCGCGGGCGCGATCACCCTCGTCCGGATCGAGGGAGACCCCTTGCCGTTCCGCCCTGCGGTGGCAATGGCACTCGCAGGCCCGATCGCGCTCAACCTGGTGTTGTCCGTGGTCCCCGTCCCGGTCGACGGGCTGCTGCAGACCTGGCCACTGGGCGCGGGAACCGCGATCCTGGCGTACATGTGCGTGCGCGGCCGGATCGCGCTCGGCTGGCTCGGCATGACGGCGATGCTCGGCAGCTGCGTGCTGTGGGCGATGCGTACCGGGCAGGGCGCCGGCTACGGCCTCGGCATGTCGGCGATCAACATGGCGCCACTGCTGATGGCCACCTTCGTCGCCTACACCGTCCGACCGGCCGCGAAGGAGATCTTCGAGCTTCGCGAGCAGACCGTCCGGCGCGTCGCCGCCGAGGCCGCCGACTCCGCGGTGCTCGAGGAACGCGACCGGCAGCTGCGGCGCCTCGACGAGCTGGCCAGGCCGCTGCTCGACCGGATCGCCACCGGCGTCGAACTCGATGGGGACGAGCGGATCGCCTGCCGACTACTCGAGGCGCACCTGCGCGACATCCTGCGTGCCCCTGGTCTTTCCGGACCCGTCGTGTCCGCCGCCGCTCGCGCCGCTCGGGGCCGGGGAGTCGAGGTCGTCCTGCTCGACGACCGGGCCGTTGACGACGGGGGCGCGGCGCCCGACCGATTCCTCGGCATGGTGGCGGCCGAGCTCGCCGCGGCCACCGACGGGGCGATCACGGTGCGCGTCCTACCCCCCGGCCGCACCACGATGGCGACGGTGCTCGCCAGCAGCACCGACCGGGTTCGGCGCACCGAATTCGACCACGACGGCCACCCCGCGGACGCCGAAGCTTCGCTCGGCTAACCGTGCCCCTGGTTTCATGGGCAGGAAACTGCCGTCTCGGCAGATCGCGTCCCACCCCATAGCCTCGATCCGCAAGGAGGGCCCGCGACGAGGGGTCGTGCCCTCGGCCAGCCGCGTACGCCCGGGGGTCGTGACATGAGAGCCGCAGTCGACGAACAGCACCACCATGCGCACGCACCCGCGGCGCGACCGGAACCGCGCAGCCTGCGCAGGCCGTCGCTGTCGCCGCGTGAGGTCGAGGTGCTGCTCCAGTGGCTGCGCTGCGATTCCAAGAACACCGTCGCCGCCGACCTGTATCTGTCCGTCGGCACCGTGAACACCCATCTCGCACGCATCCGCGCCAAGTACAACCAGGTCGGCCGCTCGGCCCCGACGAAGGCCGCGCTCGTCGCCCGCGCCGTGCAGGACGAGTTGATCTCGCTCGACGAGCTGTGAATCGGCCCACGGCAGTACCCGCGTTGATGACGGACCGCCGACGCGGATGACGAGACGCGTCAATCGGATCGGCACCGCCGAAGAAAAGATCATCCGCACCTTTGCCCGCGTGATCGGTGCCGGAGCGCTGGTCTTTTGCGTGGTGCTGATTCCCATCCTCATCATCCAGTCCCGTGAACTCGCACCGTGGTACACCCCGGTGGCCGCGGTTGTCGTCTTCGTTCCCCTACTCGCCCTGTGGCCCGCAAGCTTCGCCAAGGACCTCCGTTGGGTTCGCGGTCTCGGCTCGCTCTGCGCCGCGACCTACCTCCTCGCGGCAGCCGGCTGGCTGGTCGCGCTGCAGGGACAGATCTCGCCGACCCGCGAGGTGTGGATGTCCGCGATCCCCGGTCTGGTGGCGATGGCGGCGGCGCTGGGCTGGCGTCCGGTGCCGAGCGTGCTGTTCCTCGTGGTCAGCGCGAGCACTGCAGAGGTGATCCGTCACGTCACCCGCGGTGACTCACAGAGTCCACTGCTGGTGGAGACCTTCTACGTTGTGATGACCAACAGCCTGTTCGTCGTCGCGACCATCGCCGCAGTCCAGTCCGGACGCACCCTCGACCGCACCCTCGCCGCAGCCAAGCGCCAGTCCGCGGCGACCGCCGCCGCCTCCGCGCGGTACGTGGAACGCAAGCGGTTCGACGGGCTCATCCACGACCGCATCATGTCGACGCTGCTCGGCATCTCCCGGCACGGCAACACCGATCATCTCAGCGGGCAGTCGGCCGTCGCACTGGCCGAACTCGATCGGCTACGCGTCAGCGACGTCGCCACCGAGGACCTCGACGTGGACGCCGCGGTTGCGCTGATCCGCACCGCGCTGGTCGAGGTCGACGAGGACGCATCCGTCGACCTCGAGGTCCGGGACGCGACGCTGACCGTTCCCAGGGAGGTCGCGCGCGCGATGGCCTCCGCCGCTGCCGAGGCGCTGCGGAACAGCCTGCGGCACGCCGACCACCCGGAGGTGGAGGCCGACCGACTGGTGATCATCGACGTGGACACCGAGGGCCTGCGGATGCTTGTCGCCGACAACGGCCGCGGCTTCGATCCGGCCCGGGTCCCGCAGTACCGCTTGGGGATCAGCGTGAGCATCAGTGCGCGCATGACAGCGGCCGGCTGCACCTCGGAGATCCACTCGGTCCCGGACCGCGGTACCCAGGTCACGCTCCGATGGGCGGCGCCGTGAGCGGGGCCCCGCCGCGCGACGTGCGCGACGTGCGTGTGCTGCTCGGCATGGACCGTCCGGCGGCGAAGGTGCTCGCCGCTCTGTTCTGCCTGAGCTTCACCCTGGCGGCCCTCGCCAATCTCGACGGGGTGCAGCATGTCTGGCCGATCGTCCTGGCAGCCGTGCTGGTCACCGCCGCGGTGGTGGTGATCATCGCCGTCCCCGGGGACCCGCTGCCGATGGCCTACACGCTCGCACTCACCGCTCTCGGACCGGTCGCGTGCGCACTGGTCCTGTGGCAGCTGCCCGTGCCGGGCTGGACTCTGGACTCCGCCTGGCAGATTCGCGCGGTGACCGCTGTGCTGGTCTACATGTCGGTGCGCGGCCGTGCGCCGTACGCCTTTGCCGGCGCCGCACTGATGGTCCTCACCAGCGGGGCCTGGTCCGACGCGACCGGCCAGGGATGGGGCACCGGAATCCGTTTGGCTTCAATCAATCTCGCACCCGTCCTGATGTCGGTGTTCTTCGCGTTCAGCATCCGACCCGTTGGCCCCGCGGTGTTCAGGCTGCGCGAGCAGGAGTCCGAGCGGGCCGCGGACGAGGCGATGACCCAGGCCGTGCTGCGCGAACGCGACTCCCAGCTCACCCGGTTGGACCTGCTGGCCCGGCCGCTCCTCGAGAGGTCCGCGACCGGGGACGAGTTCGGCGACGGATGCCGCGAGGAATGCGGACTGTTGGAGGAGCGCTTGCGCGACACCCTCCGTGCTCCCGTGCTCGCGTCCGACGAGGGGGTCAGCCGCGCCGTGGAATCGGCCAGGAGGCGCGGGGCCAGGGTGATCCTCCTCGACGACGGCGGACTCCGCGACGGACCGGACGCCCTGGTGTCGCAACTGCACTCCGCGCTGATCGATGCCCTGCACGAGATCACCGCCGGGACGTTGACCGCCCGTGTCCTGCCCGCGGGGCGGGCGACCGCGGCCACCATCCTGTCCGAGAACGGCGCGCGGGTCGGCCGCGTCGAGCTCGGTCACGACGGCCGGGTGCGGACCGAGGTACGCCACGGTGGGATGCGCGAGATCGTTCCTCAGCGGTGATGCGGCGCGTCCGCTGCACCGCGCCGCGGCACGATCAGGTGATCGTCAGTCCGCCGTCGACCGGGATGGTCTGCCCGGTGACATAGGCGGCCGCGTCCGAGGCGAGCCAGACGAGGGTGGCGGCGAGTTCCTCCGGGTCGCCGATCCGGCCGAGGACCAACCGCGGCGCCATGCTGTCGAGGTAGCCGTCCTGGTAGGAGTCGGTCATCTCGGACTTGAAGAAACCGGGCGCGATCGCGTTCACCCGGATACCCCTTCTGGTGCCCCACTGCTGGGCCAGGTCGCGGGTCAGTCCGATCAGCCCGGCCTTGCTGGCGGCGTAGGCGGCCTGCGGCAACCCCGCGGTGGTCAGGCCGAGGACGCTGGAGATGTTGACGATCGCCGAACCCGGCGCCATCACCCGGCCACAGGCCTGCGCGGCCCAGTAGGCACCGTTGAGGTTGATGTCGATCACCTGCCGGAACTGTTCCGGCGTCTCCCGCGTCGCGGGATGCGCCGTGCCGATCCCGGCGTTGTTGACCAGCACGTCCACCCGGCCGAAGCGCTCCATGGCGGCATCGATCATGTGCTGGGCCTGGTCCGGGTCGGCGATGTCGGTCGACACACACAGCGCCTCTCGGCCGGTGTTGCGCACGAGTTCGGCTGTCCGCTCGAGCTTGTCGACGCGACGGGCCGCGAGCACGATGTCGGCGCCCGCCTCCGCACAGGCGACCGCGAAGGCGACCCCCAGACCCGACGAGGCGCCGGTCACGACGACGACCTTGTTGTCCAGCCGGAACCTGTCCAGGATCCCCATCGTGTTCTCCTTCCGAAGGCTTCTAAGCGTCCGCTTAGTTTAGGGCATAGGGGCAGAGCCCCAGTGCGCGGTTGACGAGTCCAGACACTCGCCAACCGCGCACGGCAGCGCAGCTGCAACTGGTCTTACCACTTGACCACTGACCACATCAGGCCTAGCGTCGGTCACATGACCTTCGAGCCGATCGTGCGGCAGTCCGCCTCAGGCGCCGTGTTCGAACAGATCACCGCCCGCGTCCTCGGCGGCGAGCTCGCCGCCGGCGATTCGCTCCCGAGCGAGCGCCACCTGGCGGAAGCGCTCGGGGTCTCCCGTCCCGCCGTCCGGGAGGCGCTGCAGAAGCTGGCGCACTCCGGCCTCGTCGAAGTGCGGCAGGGGGATTCGACATCGGTCAAGGACTTCCGGCGCCACGGCGGCCCCGAGCTGCTGCCGAGGCTCCTCATCCGTGGCGGGCAGCCCGACTGGGCCGTGGTGCGCAGCGTCCTCGAGGCCCGCTCCATGATCGGCTCCCAGGTCGCCCGGTTGGCGGCCGCCCGGTCAGGGACCGAACTCGCCACACAGCTGCGGGACGCGGTTCACGCGCTCGGCACGGACGACGACCCCGTCGCCCTGCAACGGCATGCCCTGGCCTTCTGGGAATGCGTCGTCGACGGCGCCGACTCCATCGCCTTCCGCCTGATCTTCAACAGCCTGCGTCAGGCCTACGAACCCACGATGGCCGCCCTCGGCGAGGTGATGAAGGCCGAAGTGGGCCGAACGGACGCGTACATCCGCCTCGCCGACGCCATCGCCGAGCGGGACGAGGACGCCGCGGAACGCCTGGCCGTCGAGCTCCTGGAGCTGGGCACCACCGCGATCAGCACCATCATCGACAGCCTGGAGGGAACGAGATGAGCACGGATACACGGCCCGTGCGCGGCAGGAAGCCCGTCGATCTGCGGACCGCCGCAACGGAATTCTGGCGACATCCCTCCCCCTGGATGATCTCGGCGATCCTGGTGACCGCGCTGATCGGCCGCCTCGTCGTCGGCGACTGGCAGCTGAGCGACGCCGTGCTGCCGGTCGTCATGCTGGCCGCGTTCCCGTTCGTCGAGTGGACCATCCACGTCTGCATCCTGCACTGGCGACCGAAGACCGTCGCGGGCATGACGCTCGATTCCCTGCTCGCCCGGAGTCACCGCGAACACCACGCGGACCCGCGCGACGTGCCGCTGATCTTCATTCCCTGGCAGACCCTGGTCTGGCTGATCCCGACCCTGGCCGTGCTCGCGGCGCTCGCCTTCCCCCGGCCGGGCCTCGCCCTGACCTTCCTCACCGTCATCGGCGCGATCGGACTCGTGTACGAGTGGACGCACTACCTGATCCACAGCGACTACCGTCCGAAATCCCGTATCTACCACGCGATCTGGCTCAACCATCGCCAGCACCACTACAAGAACGAGCACTACTGGTTCACCGTCACCACCGCCGGCACCGCCGACCGGGTCCTGCACACGTACCCGGATGCCAAGCAGGTGCCGACCTCGCCGACGGCGAAGAACTTGCACGCGGGCGCCGCGCGCGGCGCCTGAGCCTGAGCCTAGGACTCATCTCCTGACGAGCGGCCGGCCGCGTCGAGTGCCGCGAGGTAGCCGAACACGATCGCGGGACCGATGGTCGCGCCGGGACCGGCATAGGTGTGGCCCATGACGGGCGAGCTGGTGTTGCCCGCGGCGTAGAGCCCCTCGATGATCGACCCATCCTCGCGCAGCGCCCGGCCTGCGCTGTCGGTGTTGACGCCACCCTTGGTTCCCAGGTCTCCCGGCACCATCTTCGCGGCATAGAAGGGCGCCTTGGTCAGCTCGCCGAGGCTGGGGTTGGGCTTGTTGGTGATGTCGCCGTAGTAGTGGTCGTATTTGCTTTCCCCGCGGTGGAAGTCGGGGTCGGTGCCCGTGCGTGCGTGGGCGTTGAACCGCTCGATCGTCCCCGTGAGGGAGTCCACGGGCACACCGATCTCGAGCGCCAGCTCTGCGATCGTCCCCGCGGTGACGATCGCTCCCGATCGCAGCCAGGATCGCGGCAGCGGCCTACGGGCGGGGACACCCGCGAACAGATACCGATTCCGGTAGGTCTGGTCGAAGATCAGCCACGCCGGGAGGTTTTCGGCCGGGCCGTCGCCCTGCCCATACGGGCCGCCGAACATCGCATGGGTCGCTTCGACATACGGCAGGGACTCGTTCATGAAGCGCTGTCCCCGGTCGTTGACCATCAGGCTGCGGGGCAGTGACCGCTCGGCGAGGGCGAACCACGGGCCCTTCGGCAACGGGATCGACGGGGCCCACCAGGCGTCGTCCATGTACGAGATCGCCGCACCCGACTGCAGCGCGGCATTGATCCCGTCGCCGGTGTTGGTGGGGGCGCCAAGAGTCCATTCGGCGCTGCTGGGCGCGCGGTGGTACCTCTCCCGCATCGCACCGTTGTTGTCGAACCCGCCGCACGCGAGCACCACCCCACGGCGAGCGAGCAGGCGCGATCGGGTTCCGTCGCTCTCGATGACCACACCGGCCACCCGAGCTCCGTCGGTGATCAGGTCCGTCATCGCCGTGTTGAGCCGCACGGGCACGCCCGCGGCGCGCACACCGATCATCAACTGCGACATCAGTGCCGGGCCAAGACCGAGCAGCTTCTGTCGACGCACCTTGGCCAGCATCGACCGAGCACCCACCTTCAGCATGCGCTGAGGGCCACGCCAGCTCCGCAGCCCGGTGCTGAGCCACCGGTAGTCGGACTGCTGGACCACGACATTGAGTGGCGCCTTCATATAGGGCGGATGCAGCGTGGCCAGATCCTCATCCGCCAGGGCGCGCGCATCGAACGGTGCCGGTTCACACGAACGCCCGGTGGCCCGGCCGCCGGGTGCTTCCGGGAAATAGTCGGAGTAGTCCTGCACCCATTCGAGCTTCAGCGCCGAGTTGTCGATCAGGAAGTCGAGGGCCTCGGGCCCGCGATCCACATACGCGGCAATACGATCCGCGTCGGCGTCCTCCCCGACAATGCTGGTGAGGTAGTCGCTCGCCGCCTCGCGATCGTCCGCGGGCGCTTGGCTGCGCAACACCGAGTTGCCCGGGATCCACACCCCGCCACCCGACCGCGCGGACGAGCCGCCCCAGAATTCCGACTTCTCGACGATCACCGTGGTGAGACCGTGCCTCGCGGCGGTGATGGCCGCAGCCATCCCCGCTGCGCCCGACCCCACCACGACCAGATCGACGATGCTGTCCGCGCTGTCTCGCGCCGCGACGGTCGACTCTGTCATTTCGAAACCTCCGTATGTCCGTTCACTGGAATCAGATTGCGAATCATCAGCTTTCGACCCCTTCACCCTCGGCGCCGTCCGCGGCTGCCCATCGGGGGTGGAGGACCGCGGTGAGCGCCCCCTCGACGCAGACGGGAAGCGACGCCCCACGGTTCTGCGGGCTGCGTATCCACTGGCGGTAGCCGAACTCCGCGGCGGCGAGCATCAGGTGCACGAGAAGGCCAGGGCGACTGTCGATCTTGGGATCACAACCCATACGCCGTGCGACGAGCTCGACGAGCCGAGCCCGGTGCTCGGGTGCGATCAGCGTGACGCGGTCCATCAGGTGGGGCGCGGTCCGAAAGGCTGCACGCCACGGATCGATCTCCGCCGCGGTGAGGGTGGTCGAGCGGGCCAGGATCGCCCGCGCGAGCGCCTCGTCGGCCGGCTCGGATTCCGGGCGCTGTTCCACGAGCGCCACGATGCCGGCTCCACCTTCGTGCACCGGCTCCAGCAGCAGGTCCTCCTTGCTGCGCACGTGGCGGAAGTATGTGCTCGGCGACACCCCCGCGGCCGTCGCGATCTGCTCGGTCGTCACGGCATCGAAGCCGTCCCTGGCGAACAACTCGAACGCGGCACGCTGCAGGTCCGCACGAACCTGGAGGCGCTGCCTCTCACGTAGCGACATCGTCAATGCCTTCCACTCACGAAGAAACCCGGATACCGAACCCACCAGCGATGTCGTCTGCGATGTCATCGCTAATTGACAGCATCTCTAAACATGACAGTGTCTGTCAAGAGCGAAGATGGACTCGTGCCCGGACTCGAACGGGTTGATCGGAATATGCCTCCCGGATCGGGAGGCACGCGTCAGGGCAGCAGCCCCCGGCGCCTTGCCTCGAACACTGCCTCGTGGCGGCTGCTCACCTCGAGCTTGGCCATCAGGTTGCGCATGTAGGTCTTCACCGTCTCCACGCTGAGCGAGAGCCGATCGGCGATCTCGGCGTTGCGGCAGCCGAGCGCGACGTGTGAGAGCACGTCGAACTCGCGCGCGGACAGCGTCACCGACGGATCCGGACCGCAGCCGGTCAGCGACCGCAGCGTCTCCTCGACCGCGCGCAGCTGCGCGGCGACCGCCTCGTCCTCGACCTCTCCGGCGAGGCCGCGCAGCGCGAGATAACTCTCGATGATCCGCTCGGACTCCGCCGCACCGCGCGGCGTCGCTGGCCCCGCACCGGCCGAGGCGAGCAGCGCGACACGGCGGTCCACCTCGTCGCGGATCTCGATCTCCCTCGCCAACCGGGACGCGGACCGCATCACCTCGCCCGCCATCACGTCGCCGATCGGCTGTCTCGACCGCAGCCCACCGTAGATCGCCGCCCGCGTCGAGCCGCGCACCACCACCGGGACCGCGAGCAGGGACTCGATGCCCTCCCTGGCGACCTGGACGTCGTAGTCGTGGGTGATGTGGCTGGAGTTGAAGTAGTCCGCGGCGGCCTCGGGACGCTGCTCGGCCATGGCGCGACCGCCGAGCCCGCAACGGGCGTCGATCACCAGGCCACGGAGCACCGCGCTGCGGGTCCCGGCGAACCCCGACAGCCGCATCCGGCCGTTCTCGACGGCACCGGCGAACAGGACGGGGAAGGCGGTGCGCCCGCGCAGGAGTCGCAGCTCGCCGCGCAGCGCGTCCTCGTCGCTCGGTCTCATCACGTCGTTCATCAGCACATACCCACTTCGTAGGGTAGCGGCCGCCGCAGAGTGGGCCATAGCGTCGTCGACAACCGTCTGTAAGCCCCGTCACTCGAGGTAGCCGCATGCCCACCACCCCGACCGCCCACCACTCCGAGCTCAGCCCGCTGCGCTTCCTGGAACGCTCGGCGGCCGTCTTTCCCGAGCGCACCGCGATCATCCACGGCCACCGGCACTACACCTACCGGGAGTTCGCGGCCGAGGTCGAGCAGCTCGCGCACGCGCTGCGCGGGCGGATCGAGCCCGGCGACCGGGTCGCCTACCTCTCGCCGAACACCCCGGAACTGTTGATGGCACATTTCGCGGTGCCGTTGGCCGGGGGCGTGCTGATCGCGCTGAACTCGAGGCTGGCGGGTCCCGAGCTCGAGTACATCCTCGAGCACTCGGGCACCCGCATCCTGTTCGTCGACTCGGAGTTCCTCGGATCGGTCACGACCGTCCGCGACCGGGTCCCGTCGGTGCACGAGATCGTCGAGATCCCCGACTCGACCATCACCCTCGCCGACCCGGTGACCGGCGTCGCGACCGCCGCCTACGACGAGTTCCTGCGCAGCGTCGACGCGGCGCAGGCGCAGCCGCTGGTGTGGGGCATCGACGACGAGCAGCGGACCATCGCGATCAACTACACCTCGGGAACCACCGGAAAGCCCAAGGGCGTCATGTACTCCCACCGCGGGGCGTACCTGAACTCCTTCGGCGAGACCTTCCACAACGGTTTCACGGGAAACACCAGGTACCTGTGGACGCTGCCGATGTTCCACTGCAACGGCTGGTGCACGCCCTGGGCCGTCACCGCCGCGGGCGGCACCCACGTGTGCCTGCGCGCGGTCCGGGCCGACGCCATCTGGGACGCCATCGACACGCTCGGCATCACCAACCTGTGCGGCGCGCCGACGGTGTGCTCGACCATCGCGGACGCGCCACAGGCGCATCCCCTCTCGACGCCGCTGCGGATCACCACCGCGGGGGCTCCCCCGTCCCCGACGGTCATCGGGCAGCTCGAGTCGCTCGGCGCGACGGTCGTGCACGTCTACGGCCTCACCGAGGTGTACGGGCCGTACACCATCTGCGAGTACCAGGAGTCCTGGGACGAGTGCTCGGCCGAGGAGCGCGCGGTGCTGATCTCGCGGCAGGGCGTCGGCATGCTGCAGGCCGAGACGGCGCGCATCGTCGATCCGCAGATGCGCGACGTGCCCGCCGACGGCGAGACGATGGGCGAGATCGTGCTGCGAGGCAACAACGTGATGCTCGGCTACTACCGGGATCCCGAGGCCACCGCGGAGGCCTTCGCGGGCGGCTGGTTCCACACCGGGGACCTCGGCGTCATGCACCCGGACGGCTACATCCAGCTCAAGGACCGGGCGAAGGACATCATCATCTCCGGCGGCGAGAACATCTCGACCGTCGAGGTGGAGCAGGCCATCGTCTCGCACCCGGCCGTCGCCGATGTCGCGGTCGTGGGCGTGCCCGACGAGAAGTGGGGCGAGCGGCCGAAGGCATTCGTGCTGCTCAGACCAGGCGCCGAGGCGACGGTGGACCAGCTGGTCGCGCACACCCGTGGCCTGCTCGCCGGCTACAAGGTGCCAAGGGACATCGCCTTCGCCACGGACCTGCCGCGCACCCCCACCGGCAAGATCCTCAAGTACCAGCTGCGGTCCGGCGCCGAGGCCGCTCCCCGCGGGTAGCAGAATGACCCCCCGAGACAAGACGACCGACACGCGTTTGGAGATGACAGTGGAGCTAGTCGGAGTGATCGGTGGCGGCACGATGGGTGCCGGCATCGCAGAGGTGTGCGCCAAGGCCGGGAGCTCGGTTCTCGTCCTGGAGACCAAGCAGGAGTTCGCGGACGCCGCCAAGGCCAGGATCGCGACCTCGATCGGCCGCGGCGTCGCCAAGGGCAAGATCACCCAGGAAGAGGCGGACGCCGCCATCGCGCGGGTGCGCGTGACCCTCGACATCGAGGAGTTCGCGGACCGCGACCTGGTCATCGAGGCCGCCCCGGAGATCGAGTCGCTGAAGTACGAGATCTTCGGCAAGCTCGACAAGATCGTCAAGCCGTCCGGCATCCTGGCGACCAACACCTCCTCGATCCCCGTCATCAAGGTCGCGGGCGCCACCCAGCGCCCCGAGCAGGTCGTCGGCGTGCACTTCTTCAACCCGGTGCCGGTGATGCCGCTGGTGGAGATCATCTCCACCCTGGTGACCTCCCCCGAGGCCGCCAAGGCCGTCACCGACTACGCCAAGAACACCCTGCGCAAGACCACCGTGCAGGCGGGCGACCGCTCGGGCTTCATCGTCAACGCGCTGCTCATCCCGTACCTCACGTCGGCGATCCGGATGCTCGAGTCCGGCTACGCCACCGCCGAGGACATCGACGCGGCCATGAAGGGCGGCTGCGGCTACCCGATGGGCCCGCTCACGCTGCTCGACACCGTCGGCCTCGACGTCACGCTGGCCGCGGCGGAATCGCTGTACGCCGAGTTCGCCGAGCCGCACTACGCCCCGCCTGCTCTGCTGCGCCGGATGGTCGAGGCCGGTCGCCTCGGCAAGAAGTCGGGCCGCGGCTTCTACGACTACAGCTAGGCGCTTCGCGCCCGTGCGCGGTTGACGAGTCCCTGGACTCATCAACCGCGCACAGGCGGCGGAGCCGCCTTGTAGCGTTCAGCGCATGGACGCGCTGGGTGCGACGGTCCGCCTGCGCTCGACCAAGGGCCGCTGGGTGGTACTCGCGACGGTCCTCGGCTCCTCGCTTGCCATGCTCGACGCGACCGTCGTCAATATCGCGCTGCCCCGGATCGGCGAGGACCTCGACACCGATGTCGCGGGCCTGCAGTGGGTGCTGAGCGGATACACCCTCACCCTGGCCTCGTTGATCCTGTTGGCGGGCGCGCTCGGCGACCGCCTCGGCAGGCGCAAGGTGTTCATCTGGGGCACCGTCTGGTTCGCCGCCTCCTCGCTGCTGTGCGGGCTGGCGCCGAGCATCGAGCTGTTGGTGCTGGCCCGGATCCTGCAGGGTGTCGGGGCCGCCCTGCTGACCCCCGGCAGCCTCGCACTGCTGTCCGCCGCCATCGACCCCGACGATCGCGGCGCCGCGATCGGGCTGTGGTCCGGCCTCGGCGGGGTCGCAGGCGCGATCGGTCCGCTGCTCGGTGGCTGGATCGTCGAGGTGTCGAGCTGGCGGATGGTGTTCCTGATCAACCTCCCGCTCGCGGTCGCGGTGGTGTGGGTGGCCGCGCGTCACGTCCCGGAGAGCCGCGACCCCCACGCCCACGGCCGGCTCGACCTGCTCGGCGCGGCGCTCGCCGCACTGGCCCTCGGCGCGCTGACCTACGGCCTGATCGGCGGGCGGTGGGCGCCCGTCGTCCTCGGGCTGCTGCTGTTCGCGGCGTTCGTCGTCGTCGAGCGGCGCTCCGACAATCCGCTGGTCCCGCCTTTCCTGTTCCGCTCGCGGGTGTTCGTCGCCGCGAACCTGGTGACCCTGGCGGTGTATGCCGCGCTCGGCGGGGTGTTCTTCCTCCTGGTGCTGCAACTACAGCTCGCAGCGGGCTACTCGCCGCTGGCCGCCGGTCTCGCCACGCTGCCCATCACCGCCCTGATGCTGGTGCTCTCGTCGCGGGCGGGCCGCTTCGCCCAGCACCACGGGCCGCGCGTGCTGATGACGGTCGGGCCACTGCTCGCCGCGACGGGCCTGCTGCTGATGCTGCGGATCGGCCCCGGCGCCTCGTACCTGACCGACGTGCTGCCCGGCGTCATCGTCTTCGGGCTCGGGCTGTCGGCGCTGGTGGCGCCGCTGACCGCCGCGGTGCTCACCTCGGTGTCGACCGACCGGGCCGGGATCGCGTCGGGGGTGAACAACGCAGTCGCGCGCAGCAGCCAGCTGCTCGCCGTCGCCGCGCTGCCGGGCCTGGCCGGGATCGCAGGCGCGGACTTCGCCGATCCGGACGTCTTCTCGCACGGATTCGGCGTGGCGATGCTGATCTGCGCGGGCCTGCTGGTGCTCGGCGCGGTCATCGCCGCGGCGATGATCCCGGCTGGGGTCGCCGAGGTGGTCGACGAGGAGTCAGTGGCCTGCCGACCGCACTGTGACATCTCGGCTCCCGCGGTACAGCCGGAGTCGGCGACCGGGCCATGAACGATTCGCGACGCCTGGTGCGACGAATCCATCTGACACCGGCCCGATTCGGGTCGGGTTGCCTCTTCCCAAACGTCGCGGGTGCTGGAACCGTTGTCCGTGGGGCGTCACGCCCGCACCGACCGAGAGGAGCAGCAATGCCCACCCGTTCGAGCTACAAGCAGGGAACCCCGAGCTGGGTAGACCTGTCCACCACCGACCCCGAGGCCGCGAAGGCGTTCTACGCCGGGCTCTTCGGCTGGGAGTTCGAGGACATGCCGACCGCCGACGGTGGCATCTACTCGATGGCGAAGCTCCGCGGCGAGTACGTCGCCGCGGCCTCCGCGATGCCGCCCGATGTCCCCGAGGACCTGCCGCCGGTCTGGAACACCTACCTCGCGGTCGACGACGTCGACGCGGCCACCGCGCGGGCGACCGCCGCAGGCGGCACGGTACTGGCAGGCCCCTTCGACATCGACCCGTCGGGCCGGATGGCCTATGTCGTCGACCCGGTCGGCGCCGCGGTCGGCCTGTGGCAGGCAGGCACCCACATCGGCGCTGGACTGGTCAACGAGGCGGGCACGTTGATCTGGAACGAGCTGATCACCGCCGCACCGGAAAAGGCCCTCCCGTTCTACGAGGCCGTGCTCGGCCTCACCGGGACGACCACCGACATGGAGGGCGGGCAGTACACGGTCCTCCAGGTCGGTGAGGATCAGGTCGGCGGCTGCGCCAAGCCCCGAATGCCGGGCGTCCCCGCCCACTGGCACGTGTACTTCGACACCGAGAACACCGACGACACCGTCGCGGCGATCAAGGCGGCCGGCGGCAAGGTGGTGGCCGAGCCGTTCGACGTGCCCGAGGTCGGCCGGATGGCCGTGGTCGCGGACCCGCAGGGCGCGGTGTTCAGCGTGATCCAGCCACCGGCCGGGCAGTGAGAACCGGAGGAGCGTGACATGGCGCTGGGATGGCTGGAGCTGCAACGCCGCTCCCACGTCGAGTTCGGGACCCGGATCGAGGCGGTCACCGACTGGTCCGCCCCCACCCCCGACACCGACTGGGACACCGAGCAATTGGTACGCCACGTGATCACCGAGCAGCAGTGGGTGCTGCCGCTGGTCGGCGGACTCACCGTCGAGAAGGCGCAGGCGCACGTGCACCCGCTCGGCGACGATCTCGTCGCGGAGTGGCGGCGCTACTCGGGACTCGCGACCGCGGCGTGGGCCGTGGCGCCGCCCGCCACCCTGGTGCACCTCTCGTACGGCACCGTGCCGCTCGAGCGTTACCTGCGGGAGCAGGTCTTCGACGTGACCGTGCACAGCTGGGACCTGGCCCGGGCGGCAGGCCTCGACGAGACCCTCGACCCCGAACTGGTCGCTGCGGTCTGGGAGGAGGCCGAGGCGCAGCGCGAGATGCTGAGCGCCAGTGGGCTGTTCGCACCTCCCGTCTCCGTGCCCGACGACGCCCCGCTGCAGGTGCGCCTGCTGGCACTGACGGGACGCGACGCCCGTTCCGCGCCCACAGCCGGACCGACCGGAGGATGATGATGACCGTGCCCACTGACCCGAACGCCCCCGACATCAAGCCCCGCAGCCGCGACGTCACCGACGGCCTCGAGAAGACCGCCGCGCGCGGCATGCTGCGGGCGGTCGGCATGGGCGACGCCGACTGGGGCAAGTCGCAGATCGGGGTGGCGTCCTCCTGGAACGAGATCACCCCGTGCAACCTCTCGCTCGACCGACTCGCCAAGGCCTGCAAGGACGGCGTGTTCGCGGGCGGCGGCTATCCCCTCGAGTTCGGCACCATCTCGGTCTCGGACGGCATCTCGATGGGGCACGAGGGGATGCACTTCTCGCTGGTCTCCCGCGAGGTCATCGCCGACAGCGTGGAGACGGTGATGCAGGCCGAGCGGCTCGACGGCTCGGTCCTGCTCGCCGGCTGCGACAAGTCGCTGCCCGGGATGCTGATGGCCGCGGCCCGCCTCGACCTGGCCAGCGTGTTCCTCTACGCAGGCTCGATCCTGCCCGGCATCGCGAAGCTGTCCGACGGCAGCGAGCGCGAGGTGACGATCATCGACGCGTTCGAGGCGGTCGGCGCATGCTCGCGAGGCCTGATGAGCCGCGAGGACGTGGACGCGATCGAGCGGGCCATCTGTCCCGGCGAGGGTGCCTGCGGCGGGATGTACACGGCCAACACGATGGCCAGCGCGGCCGAGGCGATGGGCATGTCGCTACCCGGCAGCGCGGCACCCCCCGCCACCGACCGGCGTCGCGACGGCTATGCCCGGCGCAGCGGCGAGGCCGTGGTCGAGCTGCTCCGACGCGGGATCACCACCTCGGACATCATCACGAAGGAATCGCTGGAGAACGCGATCGCGGTGGTGATGGCCTTCGGCGGGTCCACCAACGCGGTGCTGCACCTGCTCGCGATCGCACACGAGGCGAACGTCGACCTGAGCCTGGACGATTTCGCCCGCGTCGGCGCCCGCGTCCCACACCTGGCGGACGTGAAACCCTTTGGCAAGCACGTGATGACGGACATCGATCGCATCGGCGGCGTGCCGGTGATGATGAAGGCCCTGCTCGACGCGGGTCTGCTGAACGGCGACTGCCTGACCGTCACCGGGCGCACCGTGGCGGAGAACCTCGCCGACATCACCCCGCCGGACCCCGACGGCAAGGTGATTCGGGCGATGAGCTCGCCGATCCACCCGACCGGCGGCATCACGATCCTGAGCGGGTCGCTGGCCCCTGGCGGCGCGGTGGTCAAGTCGGCCGGTTTCGAGTCCGACGTGTTCACCGGCACGGCAAGGGTTTTCGATCGCGAACGGGCCGCACTCGACGCCCTCGAGGACGGCACCATCACCGCGGGCGACGCCGTCGTGATCAGGTACGAGGGCCCCAAGGGTGGGCCCGGCATGCGCGAGATGCTCGCGATCACCGCGGCCATCAAGGGCGCGGGCCTTGGCAAGGACGTACTGCTGCTCACCGACGGCCGCTTCTCCGGCGGCACCACCGGCCTGTGCGTCGGGCACGTGGCACCCGAGGCCGTCGACGGCGGCCCGATCGCGTTCGTGTGCAACGGCGACCAGATCCGGCTCGACGTGGCGTCCGGCAGGCTGGACGTGATGGTCGAGGAGACCGAGCTGACGCGGCGGGCGGAGGGCTGGTCGCCGCTGCCGCCCCGCTACACAAGGGGCGTGCTGGCCAAGTACTCGAAGCTGGTCGGCTCGGCGTCACGCGGAGCCGTGTGTGGCTGAGGACACGGCCGGCGGCCGCCCCATCCCGCCCGAATACGCACTGATCCAGGCCGAGGTGGAGCGGAACCTGCTCGGCGGCGACGTCAAGTACACGCGCGGGCAGGCGACCGCGGCGGCCGGTGTGCCCCTCGAACGCGCGCAACGACTCTGGGTGGCGATGGGCTTCGCGGTGGACTCGAACCCGGACACGCCGATGTTCACCGATGTGGATGTGGACGCGCTGCGCACCATCACCTCGCTCGTCGACATGGGGATCATCGACCAGGAGCTGGAGGTGCCGGTGACCCGCGCGCTTGGCCAGTCCTTCGCGCGGCTGGCGGAGTGGCAGCTCGGGCTGCTCAACAGCCACATCCTCGACCGGGTCAAGCAGGCGGGCGGATCCGATCAGGCCGACGTGCTCGCCGTCGCGGCGCAGGCGACCCTGGTCGCCGAGCAGATGCTGCCTGCGCTGGAGAAGCTGCAGTCGTACGTGTGGCGCAGGCACCTCGCCTCCAACGCCGCGCGGTTCCTCGACAGCGCGGGCGACGGCACCGACAGCCGAACCCTGGTGATCGGATTCGCGGACATGGTCGGCTACACCAGCCTGACCCGGCGCATCGACATCGACGAACTGACCCGCCTGCTCGAGGACTTCGAGTCGACCGCGATGACCGTCATCAATCAGGGCCGCGGCTGGGTGATCAAGAACCTCGGCGACGAGGTGATGTTCGCGGTCGAGGACCCGGCCGACGCCGCGCGGATCGCGCTCGCGCTGCAGGATGCCGCCCTCGCCACCGTGGACCTGCCCGCCCTGCGGGTGGGCCTGGCCATGGGCCCGGTCCTGTTGAGGTTCGGCGATGTGTACGGGTCGGTGGTGAACATCGCTGCGCGCCTGACGAGTTCGGCCCGGCCCGGCGCCGTGCTCGTCGACGCCACGCTCGCCACCGCGTTGGAGCGCGACGACGACCTCCAGCTCAGGTCCCTGCGGTCGCTGCGCGTGCGGGGGTTCAGCCGCCTCAAGGCGTACGCGCTGCGGCGGGCTCGCGACACCTGAACCGGACCGACGCCGAGCGTCAAATCTGTATTCACCGGCCCGTCACCTCAGACCTGCACACTGCGGCCCATGCCAGCAGTACGACCCCCGGTTTCACCCCTCCGCGGCCGGTATATCTGTCTCGAACCCCTTTCTCCCGCAGACCTTCCCGAGCTCTGCACGGCGATCGCGGACCCCCGGGTGTTCGCGGGCGGCTTCGGCGGCGGCAGCGCGGGCTATCGGGCCGACCGGGACGACTTCCTGGCCTGGGCGAGGGAGTACCTGCAGTTCGACCGCTGCAACGTCTACGGCGTCCGGATCCGCGGTGGCGCGCACGACGGCGCCCTCGTCGGCACCACGTCCCTCGGCGACTTCGACGAGGCCACCGAATCCGCGCACATCGGCTGGACCGCCTACGACCCCCGGGTCTGGGGCAGCGCGGTCAATCCCGAGGCGAAGCTCCTGCTGTTCGGGCTCGCCTTCGAGAGCGGCTTCGGCCGAGTCAAGATCCAGGCAGATGCCGCGAACGTCCGCTCGCGCTCGGCCATCGAGCGGCTCGGCGCCGTGCTCGAGGGCGTGCACAGGCGGGACAAGCGGAGGGCGGATGGCGCCTGGCGCGACACCGCCATCTACTCGGTGCTCCACGCGGAATGGCCGGCCGTGCGGTCCGGACTGCACGCGCGGCTCGATGCGCTCGGCGGCGAACCCATCGGATACCGGACCGTCGACGAGGCGCTCACCGCCTGACCGACTCGGACCGTAGCCAACCGCCGCGGTCACTGCCCGCGCAGTCGCTCCCCCTCTGCCTCTAGGAGATCCTCGTAGGCCGCCGCCAGCTCGCGCAGCGCGCCTGCGCAGTCCCCGGTGAATGCGGGTCCGTGCATGAGCCCGAGTGTCCGGGGCGCGAGGTCGGCCAGCCCCCGGATGGTCGGGCCGAGGGCGGGGGTCAGCGCCGTCGCGTGGCCCATCTCCTCCCCCGCCAGCGCGGGGCCGACGATCTCGCTGTCGGTGACGGCGGGGTGCGGACCGAACGCCGTGAACAGGTCTCCGCACAGCAGGGTCGACGTCGTCTCCTCGTACACCAGGCAGGCGTCCCACCCGTGCGGCACGTGCGGGGTGTCGATGTGACGCACGCGCCGAGCGCCCACCTCGATCACCTCGCCGTCCTGCAACGGTCGGGGCCGCCGGTCCGCCAGGTCGTCGACCTGGACGAAACAGCTCAGTCCGCCGTGGGCCACCTCCGCGTGGGGCGCCGCCGCGAGCCACGAGTTCATCGACCCGCACTCGTCGGCCTCGACGTGGCCGAACGCGATCCACCGCAACCGGTCGAGTGGGAGCACCCGGCCGACCGCCGCGGAGGTGAACGGGAACAGCGCGCGCTGGCCCATGTGGAACAGCAGGGGTTCGTCGCCGTCGATCAGGTACTGGTTCATGACCAGGTTGGCGTCGCTGACGTAGGTCGAGAATCGGTAGACATCCGGTGCGATCTCGGTCGTCTCAGTGTCCATGTCCGGCTCCGCTCGCCTCACGGCCCCCTGGATCAGCGTGCGCGTCCGCGAGGGCGAGCACAAGGCCCGCCGCGGCTACCGGAACGCCGACTCGCCCGTCAGGGCCTGACCGATCACCAGTTGGTGCATCTCGGAGGTGCCCTCGTAGGTGAGCACCGACTCCAGGTTGTTCGCGTGCCGCAGCACCGGGTACTCGAGGGTGATGCCGTTGGCGCCGAGGATGGTCCGGCATTCGCGGGCGATCGCGATGGCCTCGCGGACGCTGTTGAGCTTGCCGAGGCTCACCTGCTCCGCCCGCAACCCATCGCGATCCTTGAGCCGCCCCAGGTGCAGCGCCAGCAGCTGTCCCTTCCCGAGCTCGAGCGCCATGTCGGCGAGCTTCGCCTGGGTCAGCTGGAAGGCGGCCAGGGGCTTGTCGAAGACCTCGCGGCCGGCTGCGTAGTCGATCGCGGTCTCCAGGCAGTCGCGAGCGGCGCCGAGCGCACCGAAGACGATGCCGAACCGTGCCTCGCCGAGGCAGCTCAACGGTCCCGACAACCCACGCGCCTCGGGCAGCATCGCCGATTCGGACAGCCGCACGTCCTCGAGTACGAGCTCCGCGGTGACCGAGGCCCGCAGCGACAGCTTGTGTTTGATCTCGGGCGCGGAAAAGCCGGGACTGTCGGCGGGGACCAGGAACCCGCGGATGCCGTCGTCGGTGCGTGCCCACACCACGGCGACGTCGGCGACCGATCCGTTCGTGATCCACATCTTGGTGCCGCTGAGCACCCAGTCGCCGCGGTCCCGCCGGGCGGAAGTACGCATTCCGGCAGGGTTGGAGCCGAAGTCGGGTTCGGTCAGCCCGAAACAGCCGAGGGCCTCGCCCGCGGCCATCTGGGGCAACCACTGCTGCTTCTGCTCCTCCGAGCCGTAGCGGTGGATGGCGAACATCGCCAGCGACCCCTGCACGGACACCAGGCTCCGGATCCCCGAGTCGACCGCCTCGAGCTCCAGGCAGGCCAGCCCATAGGAAGTCGCACTCATCCCGGCACAGCCGTAGCCCTCGAGGTGCATGCCGAGCAGCCCCATCCCGCCGAGCTCGGCCGCGAGCTCACGCGCGGGCAACGTGCCCGCCTCGAACCATCCCGCGATGTGCGGCCGGATCCGTTCCGCGGCGAACCGGCGGGTGGTGTCCCGGATCGCCAGCTCCTCCTCGTCGAGCAGCGTATCGAGCGAGAACAGCTGGGAGACGCTCTTGGGCACGGGCATCGAGTTACCTCCGCTGCGATCAGGCGCCCGTCGGCGCTGGTTCGATCAGGCGCCGTCGGCGCCGAGCGCAGCCAGCGTGCTCTGCGCCTCGGCGAGCTGCCTGCTCAGTTCCTCGACCCGCTTGGCGGCGGCATCACGGGCCGCGCTGAGCACGGACGCGACCGCCTGTTCGGCGGCGGGATCACCGAGCTCACGCACCGCGCGCTCCACGGCATCGGCCGACACGGGGGCCGCGCGGCCAGGGCGACGCTCACCGTGGGTCACGGTCACCGTCCACTCGTTGCCTGCCTCGGCGTGCAGGGTGACGCTCACGCTCGCCGGATCCTTCGGCCTGCGTGCACGTTTCGCCTGCGCGGCGGCCGGTCCGTCCGCGGGAGCCGACTCCGGCTTCGGCACCAGCGTCATCGATGCGGGGGTCTTCGGTGCGGTCACGGGTGCCTTCGGTCGGGTCGGTGTGGTTGCGGGTGCCACGGGCTCGGCCGGGGTCGTCTCGACGACGGCCTTCGCCGGGACTGCGGCCTTCGCGGGTGCAGCCTTCGCCGGCGCGGCCTTGGCGGGAGCGGCGTTCGCCGGCGCGGCCTTGGCGGGAGCGGCGTTCGCCGGCGCGGCCTTGGCGGGAGCAGCCTTGGCCGGTACAGCCTTGGCGCCCTTCGCCTTTGCCTGCACGGGCGGGATCCGGGTGAACCGGAGCTCGTCGGCCTCGAACGGCAACTCGTCGTTGACGCCCTTCGGCCGCAGTATCAGCGTCGTGCCCTGCACGGAGAGCACCCGCGCGGAACAGCCCGCGGCCAGGTTCAGGCTCGGGGTGGGTTCGATCAGATAGACGGTGGCGCGCTTGCCCGCGGCGAGTGCCTCGGTCAGCTCGATCAGGTTCTGTGCGGTGAGGCCGTCGCCGCTTCGCTTACGTGGTGGCATTCCGGGTTAGATCGGGCGATAGCCTGCGCCAACGCCACCCTGGGCGTTGATGTCGGCCATGATCACATCGATATTTGTGCCGAGTTCCGGTCCGATGCATGCGAATCCCACGTAGGCGTTGACCATGCCGACCAGGGTAGTGCCCCGCACAACCGGGCTTCCGGAGTCACCCTCGATAACGCACATCTGGGTCCATGTCTCGTGGGTCTGGACCAGGTCGCCCCAGGTGACACCGCAGGTGTTGCCGGTGCGAAGGCCTTCCTTGCACACGATGTCCGGGAAGTTGGCCGGTGCGCCGATGCCGGTGATGGTGACGCCACCGACCCGGTTGACCGGGGTCACCGCGGCCGGGTTGAACTCGATCACCGCGTAGTCCCACTGGGTGCTCTTGCTGACCATGTGACCGACGATGCCGGCTTCCTCGTTGTGCGAGGACACGATTGCCATGCCCGGCTCACCGCAGTGGCCTGCCGTGATACCGACCAGTCGACCCGCCCCGTCGTGCCCGATGGTGGTCAACGTGCACAACGCCTCACCGCCGACGATGATCCCGGATCCACCTCCAAGCACCGCTGGACCGGCGGCCGCCGCGGGACCGACACCGACGAGGGCAACCATGGCCGCCGCCATGGCAAATAGCACTGCGAGTCTTTTCAACATCGTCTGTCCCCTCCGGACGTCTGTCGTCGTCATGTCTCGGCCCCATCTCACCATTGAAGATCGACTGGTTTGTCGGCTGGGCCTCACGATCGAACCGTGGGGTGCCTTCGATCATAGATCCGCGACAGCGTCGGCACCCAGCCTTTAGAGGGGGGAGGATTCAGCGGGGGAGGGTTGTCCCGCCGATACTCGGGCCGCCAGGAAGTCGTCGACGATCCGCGCGCAGGCCTCCGGACCGAGCGGCCGCAGCGTCGCGAGTTTGGTGAACACCAACGGCCCGAGGAGCTGCGCCAGGGCCAATTCGTAATCGGTGTCCCCGAGCAGTGCCCTCGCCTCCGCACTCGCGAAGATCCGGTCGAACGGGGTCCGGTACTGCTCGGCGATCTGGCTGCGCAACGACCGCAGCTCCGGGCGATCGATGCCGCCCGCGCCCTCCCTGGCGGCACGTTCGTCGAGGCCGGGCCCCATCCCCAGCCAGCACAGCGCGGTCAGCTGCATCGGCGCGGCCTCGATCAGCCTCGCCTGGTCGGTGAGCAGTGCGATGAGCTGCCCCCGGAGGTCACCGTCCTCCGGCACCGTCGCGGCCGGTGGGATCAGCCGCCCGAACGCGGCCGCGACCAGTTCGGTCCCGCTGTCGAAATGCCGGTACAGCGTCGCGCGGGCCACCCTCGCCGCCCTGGTCACCGCGTCGATGGTGACGGCCTCGGTGCCACCCTTGGCCAACAACGCGGTTGCCGCGTCGAGCAGTCGCGCCCGCGAGCGGACCTTGCGCGGGTCCTCGCGGGAATCGGTTTCGGCCGCCTCGGCGGGCTCGTCGACCATGTCACCTCCATTGACTGCGGGTATGCGGGGTTGTGGAACCGTCGGTCTTCAAACGATACTGACAGTCTTGTTTTCTCCCCCGGAGGTGCTGATGAACCGTCCGACCGAGTCCGCCGAAGCCAGGATGTCCTTACGAGAAGTATGGACGCTGACGGTGGTGTGCTCGGCGGTGGCGATGGTCATCGCCGCGGCCGCCGGACTGAACTCGGCGCTGCCCGCCCTCGCGCTGGACACCGGCGCCACCCAGAGCGAACTGACCTGGATCGTCGACGGCTACACCCTGACGCTGGCCGCGCTGCTGCTGCCCGCCGGGGCGCTCGGCGACAGGTACGGCCGTCGCGGGGTGCTGCTGGTCGGGCTGCTGATCTTCGCGGCGGCCTCCGCGCTGCCGATCTGGCTCGACTCCCCGCAATGGCTGATCGGCTCGCGGGCGATCGCAGGCATCGGCGCAGCACTGGTGATGCCCGCGACCCTGTCGCTGCTGACCGCGAGCTTCCCGCCCGAGCAGCGTTCCCGCGGCGTCGCGATCTGGGCGGGCGTCGCGGCGTCGGGGGGGATCGCCGGACTGTTGGTGTCCGGCCTGCTGCTCGAGAAATGGCAGTGGCAGTCGATCTTCGTCGGCTTCGCCGCGGCCGCGGTCGCCCTGTTCGCGATCGCCTGGACGGTGCCGTCGTCGCGCGAGGAGGACTCGCCGCCGTTCGACCTCCTCGGCGCGGTGCTCGCCGTCGCGGCCGTCGGACTGGTCGTGCTCGGCCTGCTCGAGGGTCCGGCCCGCGGCTGGCTCGACCCCCTGGTGCTGCTCGCCGTGGTCGGCGGAATGCTCGCGGCGGTCGCGTTCGCGGTCGTCGAGATGCGGCGCGCGCATCCGCTGCTCGACGTCCGACTGTTCGGCGTGCGCGGGTTCGGTGCGGGTGCGGCCTCGCTGACGCTGCAGTTCCTGGCCTCCTTCGGATTGTTCTTCCTGGTCATCCAGTACATGCAGCTCGTGCTCGGCTACAGCCCGCTGCAGGCCGGAATCGCCTTGGCCCCCATGGTCGTCCCGATGGTCGCGGTCTCCGCGATCACGCCGTGGCTGATCCCGAGGGTGGGCCAGCGCGTGCTGGCCCTGTGCGGACTGGGGCTGGCAGGGGTTGGCCTGATCCTGCTCGGCGGACTGGATATCGACGGCGGGTACGGCCAGGCGGTGGTGGCGTTGCTGATGTTCAGCACCGGCCTCGGTCTGTGCTCGGCGCCGGCCACCACCTCGATCATGGAGAACACCCCCGACGACAAGCAGGGCGTCGCGTCCGCGGTCAACGACACCGCGCGCGAGGTCGGCGCGGCGATCGGCATCGCGGTGGCGGGCAGCCTGCTCGCCGCCACCTACACCCGCGAGATCGCGCCCGCCGTCGCCGCGGTGCCGGAGGTCGCCAAGGATCCGGTCGGGGCGTCGCTCGCGTCGGCGCTCGAGGTCGCGAAACATGCAGGCCCGCAAGGCGAGCAGCTCGCCGAGTTCGCTCGCGACGCCTTCATGGCGGGGATGTCGCACTCGTCGTATGTGCTGGCCGCGGTGATGCTGGTGTCGGCCGTGCTCGTCGGCATCTGGGCGCCGGGGCGCGAGCGGCCCGCCGGAACCGATGCCGAGGTAGCCGCCCCCAGCCTGGTCGCGGCGACCGAACCCGAGTGATCAAGGGGGCAGTGCTGGAACCACTTTCGGAGCGGGTGGGCGTCAGGCGCCGGTGACGGTGAGGACCAGCAGTGCGAGGTTCAGGGCGACGATGACGGCCGTGGCCGCCCAGGCCGCGACGGTGGTCCCTCGCCGGTTGAGATGCTCGCCCATCAGCCCGCGCTCGGATGTCATCCGCACCAACGGCACGAGCGCGAACGGGATGCAGAAGCTCAGCACCACCTGACTGATCACCAGCGACAGCGTCGGATCGGCGCCCATCGCGAGCACGACCAGCGCCGGGATGAGCACCAGGGTCCGGCGCAGCAGCATCGGGATCCGGAAGTGCAGCAGGCCCGACATGATCTCGGCACCCGCGGCGCAGCCGACCGAGGTGGACGCGAGGCCCGAGGCGAGCAGGCCGATCGCGAAGATCACCGCGACCGCGGGGCCGAGGGCGCTGGATATGGCCGCGTGCGCTCCCGCGATCGTGTCGGTGCCCTCGATCCCGCGCAGCGCGGACGCGGCCAGCAACAGCATCGCGATGTTGACCGAGCCTGCGACGATCAGTGCGCCCACGACGTCGATCTTGGTGGCCTTGAGCAACCGGGGCAGCCTGCCCGGCTCGATGTCCCGTCCGTGCCGATCGCGCGCGAGCGCCGAGTGCAGGTAGATCGCGTGCGGCATCACGGTGGCGCCGAGCATGCTCGCCGCCAGCAGCACGGTCTCGGTGCCCTCGAAGCGCGGCACCAGCCCGGCCAGCGCCTCGCCGCCCGACACGTCGGTGAACGCCAGCCCGCTGACGAAGCCGAGCGTGATGATCGCGAGCATGCTGATCACGACGAACTCGAAGGTCCGCTGGCCGCGACTCTGGGTGGCGAGGATCGCCATCGACACGACGCCGGTGATGAGGCCGCCGAGCGGCAGCGGCACCCCGAACAGCAGGTTGAGGGCGATGGCGCCGCCGATCACCTCGGCGAGGTCGGTGGCGACCGCGGCCAGTTCGGCCTGGACCCAGAATGCCTTGCGCTGGGCAGGGCGGAGTCGGTCGCCGAGCAGCTCCGGGAGCGAGCGCCCTGTGACCAAGCCCAGTTTCGCGGAGAGGTACTGCACCAGTACGGCCATCGCGTTGGCCAGCACCAGTACCCACACCAGCAGGTAGCCGTACTTGGCGCCCGCGGTCAGGTTCGAGGCGACATTGCCCGGATCGACGTACGCGATCGCGGCGACGAATGCCGGCCCGGCCAGCGCGATGAGGCGGCCCTTGGCAGAGCCGGTGGCCCTTGGCGCGCTCTCCGGCGTCGTGACGCCGAGCTCCTCCACTGACAACGCCGTCCCCCTGTCTATCCGCGCATCCACCACTCTAGTTCGCTAGACCATATCAGGAAGTTTGGCCAGCCAAACTCTGATCTAACTGGACAGCTGTCCGGTGACAGTTGTCACACCACGGGGGTAGATGTACAGTCGCAGTACCTGTTACCCGGTGTCACATAAATGGAGGACTGCCAATGACAACCGCGATGCCGCTGCAGCGCCCCGCGATCTCCGACCGCGAAGAGACGGCGAAGCGGTTGCTGGCGTCCTCGGCCCGCAAGTCCTACGACCCGATGATCGAGGTCGACTGGGAGGCTCCTGTACCGGACGACAAGTACGGCCTCACCCCCGAGTGGAGCACCCTCTACGGCACCGCGCTGTGGGAGGAGATGACCCTCGAGCAGCAGGTCGAGCTCACCAAGCACGAGTGCGCCAGCGTCGCAGGCGTCGGGTTGTGGTTCGAGATCCTGCTCATGCAGATGCTGCTGCGCGACGTGTACGGCCGCGACAAGCACTCCCGGCACGTCCAGTTCGCCCTCACCGAGGTCGCCGACGAATGCAGGCATTCGGTGATGTTCGGCCGCGCGGGCGAGCGGCTCGGCATGCCGAGCTACGGCCCGCACCCCGTCATCCACAAGCTGGGCCGGATCTGGGGCGGTTTCTTCAAGGGGGCCAACGCGTACGCCAGCGTGATGGCCGCCGAGGAGATCCTGGACATGATGCAGCGCGACTTCATGAAGGACGAGCGCGTGCAGCCGATCACCCGCACGGTCAGCAAGATCCATGTCCTCGAGGAGGCCCGGCACATCCGCTTCGCCCGCGAGGAGGTCGGTCGCCGCCTGCAGGGCGCGAGCCGGGCGCGGCTGGCGGTGGAGCGGGTGAACACCGCGGTCGTCGTCTACTTCGTGATGAAGTCGATGATCAACAAGGACGTCTACGCGAACGCCGGTCTCGATCCGGAGCGCGCCATCGCCGAGGCCAAGGCGAATCCGCACTACAAGGACAAGGTCCGCACGTCGGGCACCAAGCTCATGCAGTTCCTCGACAGTTCCGGCCTCGTCGGCGGCCCGTCCAAGCGCCTCTACAAGAGGGTGAACCTGCTCTGATCGCCGGTCGGGCCGCCCCCGACCGTCATCCGCCCCGCAGCCCAGCTCCCGCACCTAGGAACGACTCTCATGGCATACGTGATCACCCAGGCGTGCTGCAACGACGCCTCCTGCGTTGCGACCTGTCCGGTGAACTGCATTCACCCGACGCCGGACGAGGCGCAGTTCAGGACCACCGAGATGCTGTACATCGAGCCGGACACCTGCATCGACTGCGGGGCCTGCGTGGACGCCTGCCCGGTCGCCGCGATCTTCCCCGCGGACCAGCTGTCCCAGGCGGATGCGCGATACGCGGAGATCAACGCGAACTACTACGAAAAATACCCGCTCCAGGAGGGCTGGAGGCCCCTCAAGGCGACCGAGGCCAAGCGCGTGGACCTGGGCACCCTGCGCGTCGCCATCGTCGGTGCCGGGCCTGCCGCGTCGTATGCCGCCGAGCAACTCCTGGTGCACTCGGACGTCGAGGTCGAGGTGTTCGAGAAGCTGCCGACCCCGTGGGGGCTGATCCGCGCGGGTGTCGCGCCCGACCACCCCGGCACCAAGGTCATCACCGACGCGTTCGAGTGGACGGCGGCCAAGGACGGCTTCCAGTTCCACCTCAACGTCGAGGTGGGCAAGCACCTCAGCCACGACGAGCTGCTGGCCAACCACCATGCGGTGATCTACGCGGTGGGCGCCTCCAGCGACCGCAGACTCGACATCCCGGGCGGGGACCTGCCCGGCAGCCACGCCGCCACCGAGTTCGTGGCCTGGTACAACGGCCACCCGGACTACGCCGATCGCGAGTTCGACCTGTCCGGCGAGCGCGCGGTCATCGTCGGCAACGGCAACGTCGCGATCGACGTGGCCCGCGTGCTCACCATGGACATCGCCGAGCTCGCCACGACCGATATCGCCGATCACGCGCTGGAGGCCCTGCGCCACAGCAATATCCGCGAGGTGGTGCTGCTCGGGCGTCGCGGGCCCGCCCAGGCCGCGTATTCCACCCCCGAGTTCCTCGCCCTCGGTGAGCTCGAGAACGTCGACGTGGTGATCGACCCTGCCGAGCTCGAGCTCGACGAGCTCAGCGCCCGTCTGCTCGAGAGCGGCGAGTACGAACCGTCCGCCGAGTTCAAGGTGCAGCTCGCCCGCGAGTTCGCCGAACGCGCGAGCACCCCCGGCCGCAAGCGGATCGTCTTCCGCTATCTGGCCTCGCCGACGGCGCTGCTCGGCACCGACCGCGTCGAGGCCGTCACCGTCGCGCGCAACGAGCTGGTCGCCGGGACCGACGGTTCGCCGAGCGCCCGGCCGACCGCGGACTCCGAGACGCTGGGGGCATCCCTGGTCCTGCGCTCGATCGGCTACCGCGGGCGGCCACTCGCGGGCGTCCCGTTCGACGAGCGTCGCGGGACGATCCCCAACGACAACGGCCGGGTGCTCGAGTCCGCGGGCGGTGCGCCGGTCGACGGCGTCTACGTCACCGGCTGGATCAAGCGTGGACCGTCGGGGGTGATCGGGACCAACAAGGCCTGCGCCAAGGAGACCGTCCGCGGGCTGCTCGAGGACTTCCAGTCCGGCAGCCTCAGCAGGCCAGTCGGCAGCCGCAAGGACCTGACCAAGCTGGTTACGCAGCGCCAGCCCGCCCGGATCGACTACCGCGGCTGGCAGGCGATCGATGCCGCCGAGCGTGCAGGTGGCGCCGCATCCGGTCGGCCGCGCGTCAAGATCACCGATGTCGACGAGATGCTCGGTGTGGCCAGGGTCCGCCGCCGCCTCCCGCTGATCCGGCGCTGACCCGGAGGGGCGCGCACGCGCCCCTCAGTACCGGGGCTCGCCCGCCGGTACCCGGCCGCCGAGGCCGACCCTCCGCAACAGGTGCGCGGTCACCGGGGTCAACACGATCGCGACCGCCACCGCGATCGACGCGCCGAACACCAGACCCGCCGCCACGTCGTGCGGGTAGTGCACCCCGCTGACGACGCGCAGCATCGCGACCACGACCGCCGACGCGGCCGCGAGCACGCACAGCCATATCCGGCGCGCGGCGTAGCTCGCGAGCACCACCGCGGTCGCCAGCGCGGCGGCGATGCCCGAGTGGTTGCTCGGGAACGACCAGTCCCCCATCGGCGGACACTCGGCGAGGGCGTGCACCCCGGGGACCGCCGTGCACGGCCGCTCCTCGGTGACGACCGACTTCACCGCGAGCGTCGCGAGCGCCGACGCCGCCGCGCCCGCGCCGCCCGCGAGCCCGACCGCGAGGGTGTTGGCATCGCCGCGACCCCACCACAGCGCCGCCGCGAGCATGGCCGCGAGCGCGAACAGCAGCGCCTCCGCCGCCAGCTCGGTCAGGGTGCCCATCTCGCTCGGCCACGTGCTGGTGACGGCGTCGACCTGTCGGTACAGCGAGGTCGAGGCGCCGAACACCGGGTTGGTGGCGACCTCGGACGGGCCGAACACCGCGAGGATCCCCGCGGCGAGGATCAGGGCGGCAACGGCGAGCGGCCAGTGCCGCGGTGGGGAGGGAAGGCGATCACGCATCCGCGGGAATTTACCCAGAGAAACTGGCAGGAAACTGAGAGTGAACAACTCCGCCGCCCGTGGGTCCTTCTGGCCCCTATCCGGGCCGAAAGGACTCACGGGCGCCGAAGGCGCCTATCCCCAGCGGGACTGACCGCCGTCGAGCGGGATGGTGGCGCCGGTGAGGTAGCGGGCGTCCTCGCCTACCAGGAACACCACGGCCCGGCCGATGTCGGCCTCCGGCTCGCCGACGCGGCCGAGCGGGATGCCTGCGACGAACTCGGCGGCCTCCTCCGGGTTCTTGTTCATCCACCACTTCAGCGCGGGCGTGAGCGCATGCGGGGCAACGTTGTTCACCCGGATGCCGTCGCGGCCCCATTCGGACGCGGCGGCGCGGGTCAGCACCCGCATGCCCTCCTTGATGGAGCCGTACACGCCGTAACCGCCCGCGTCCCACCGAACCGCCGCCGAGGTCACCAGGTTGATGATCGAGCCACCGCCGCGCGCGACCATGTGCGGATGACAGGCCTGCATCAGCCGCAGCGTCGCGAGCGGTCCGGAGGCGAACGCCCGCTCGAACTCCCCGTCCTTGACGTCGAGCAGCTTGCCGGGCATGGCGTCGTTGGCGTTGTTGACCAGGATGTCGACGCCGCCGAGTTCGGTGACGGTCCTGTCCACCGCCGCCGCGATGTCGTCGCTGTCGGAGACGTCGCAGCGCACGGGGATCGCGGTGCCGCCGAACTCACGGATCGCCGCGACCGTGGTGTCGAGCTTGGATTCGGTCCGTCCGGCCACCGCGATGGCCACGCCCTCCTTGGCGAGGGCGAACGAGATGCCCTGACCGATCCCCTGACCCGCACCCGTGATCAGCGCGACCTTTCCGTCGAGAGTCCCCATGTGCAGTGCTCCGATCCTTGAGAATGCGTGTGGCTCAGCCGAGCTCGGGATGGGTTGCAATGTAGCGCGCCGGGTACTCGCCGCCACCGTGAACGGCGATGTCGGCGCCGTTCACATAGGAGGACAGCGGACCACCGAGGAACAGGCAGGCGCCTGCGATGTCCGCAGGCACCGCCATCCGGCCGATCGGCAGCGTCCGGGTGACCGCCGCTCCCCCGTCCGCGCCGTACACCGACGCGGCGGCCTCCGTGCGGATCAGCCCGGTGGTGATGTGGTTGACCCGGACCTTCGGCGCCCACTCGAGCGCCAGGGCCCTGGTCAGCACCAGCAGGCCGCCCTTGGCGGCCGAGTACGCGGCGGTGCCGGGCTGCGGGTCGTGCGCGGAGACCGAGCCGATGTTGATGATCGACCCGCCGTCCTCCTGCGCCTGCATCAGCCGGTTCGCGGCCTGCGCAACGTAGAAGGGCGCCAACAGGTTCAGCGCGACGATCTTCTCCACGAACCGGGGCGAGACCTCGGCTGCGCCCGCATCGGGCGAGCCGCCGGCATTGTTGACCAGCACGTCCAGCCGGCCCATCGCCCGATGCGCGTCCTCGACCATCGCCCGGACCGCATCCGGGTCGCGCACATCGACGGACCGGAACTCGGCCCGGCGACCGTCCGCCTCCGGTAGCGCGTCCGGTTCCGTGCGGGCGCACACCAGCACCCGCGCGCCAGCGGCCAGGAAGGTCTCGGCGACCACGCGCCCGATGCCCTTGGTCCCGCCGGTCACCAGGACGGCACGGCCGGCGAAGTCGGCGGGATTGGCGACACCCATCGCGGTCAGCCCGCGAATCGGGCGCGGGCGCCCGCGATCGCCACCGTGTCCGCGCCGACCTCGAACTCGACCGCGTCCCCGTCTCGCCAGCCCCGCACGGGCAGGACCTGCCCGGGGAACACCGGTGCGGAGAACCGCCCCGACAGCTCGACCAGGTCGGCGGGGTGCGCGCCGAGCGCGCGCGCCAGCGGCAGCGTGCTCGCGGCCAGGGTGCACAGCCCCTGCAGGATCGGACGCGGCTGGCCGATGCGCTCGGCGGCGGCCGGGTCGATGTGGATGTGGTGGAGATCGCCGGTCAGCCGGTAGAGCGCGGCCTGGTTCTCGAAGGTCGCCAGCTCCGTCGACAGATTCGGCTCGCCCTCCGGTGCCGGGGGCTTGGACGGGCCCCGCTCGCCACCGAAGCCGCCGTACCCGGGCGCGAACAGCGACCAGGTCGCCACGAAGTACTCGCACTCGACGCGCACCTCGAACACCGCCGCGGCGCCCTTGTCCCAGACCTCGCCAACGGAGGCCGTCAGGGTCAGCTCACCGCTGCGCGGCAGCGGCATGAGCACCTTCAAGTCCTGCGACCCGTGCAGCGCGGTCTTGGTGTCGAAGGCGCCGCGGGAGCCCAGCTCGTCGGGGGCCCACTGTGCAAGGGTCAGCGCGAAGGTCGGCAGCACGCGCAGCCGGTCCTCGAACACCAGGTCCAGCTCGCTCGCGGCGGCACCGACCGCGAGCGCGTAGACGATCGCGTCCCGCTCGGTGTAGCTGACGGTTCTGGTGCCCAGGTCCGCGCCGCGCCAGCGGCCCGCGTTCGAGGTGTTGGTCTCGGTGGTGCTCATCAGGCTGCTCCCAGTATCAGTCCGCTGGTCGGCACGGCTGTTCCAGCCGTCACCAGCACGTTGTCCACTCTCGTCGCACCGTACTGATGGATGTGGTGCCGGGCGACCATCGCGACCCACTGGGCGGGAACCACCCTCGCCGCGGTCATGCCCCCACCTCGATGCCCGATGCGAGAAGTGCGCCCAGACGAGCAAGGTCCGAGCTCGCGCCGCCGAGGGTGGCCGCGATCTGTTTGCCCCACAACAGGTGCCGGTGCACCGGGTAATCGGTGTCCACCCCCATGCCGCCGTGTACGTGGGTGGTCCGGTGCACCACGCGCTGACCGCCGTCGGTCGCCCACCACTTCGCGACCAGCACCGAGGTACCGGGTTCCGCGCCCGCGGCGAGCAGCACCGCCGCCTGCCACAGAGTGACCCGCATGGCCTCGAGGTCGATATAGCAGTCCGCTAGCTGGTGGCTCACGGCCTGAAAGGTCGCCAGCGGGCGCCCGAACTGCTTGCGCTCGTTGAGGTAGGCGACGGCCTGGGACACCGCGCCGGAGCCGACACCGAGCTGGATCGCGGCCAGCGCGAGCTCGGTGCGGTCCAGCAGCCAGGAGACCGCGGATCCGTCGGCCGGGCCGAGCAACTCCGCCGTGGCACCCGAGAACTCGATGTTGGCGCAGATCTCGTGGGTGGTGGACTGCGTCCGCACGACGCTCACGCCGTCGCCGGAGAGGTCGACGAGGAACAGGGCGGCGCCCGACCCGGTCGTCGCCGACACGACCGCCCGGTGCGCGAGGTGCGCCACCGGCACGGCGGCCTTCGCGCCGTCCAGACGCCACACACCGTCGGCGGACGACGCGGCGGTGGTCTCGGGGTCACCCGCGACGTAGGGCCCGAACTCCTCGAGACCGACGGTGAGGAAGGTGCTGCCCTCGGCGACGCCCGGCACGAGCGCGCTGCGCTGATCCGCGGTCCCGAACTCGGAAACAGCCAGCGCCGCAATGGCGGTCGGCCAGATCGGCACGGGCGCGACGTGGCGACCCTGCTGTTCGAGCAGGACGTACAGCTCGGCGACGCCCAGTCCCCCACCGCCGAGATCCTCGGGCAGGGCGATGCCGAGCAGTCCGGTGACCGCCAGCTCACGCCAGAGGTCGCGGTCCACGCGGTCCTCGGTGGCCTCCACCTCCTTGACCCGGTCGATGCCCGCCTTGCTCGTGAAAACCTCATCGGCGAGGGCGCGGATCGCCTCTTGCTCTTCGCTGAAGTCGAAGTCCATCAGTGCTCCTCGCTCATCTGACCCTCTTCTCCCGGACCAGGCCCAAACCGATGGTGCCGACCATGTCGCGCAGCACCTCGTTGACTCCGCCGCCGAAGGTGTTCACCACGCCCTGGCGGGAGATCTGTTCGATCTGGCCGGCCAGGATCGCGCCCGGCGACTCCGGCCGGATCCGGCCCGCGGCGCCGAGGATGCCGAGCAGGGTGCGGTACACGTCGACGTGCGTCTCGGTGCCGTACGCCTTGGTCGCCCCGGCGTCGGCGCCGGAGAGGGCGTCCCGAGCGACCGCCGAGGTCATCTTCCAGTTCAGCATCCGCATCGCCTCGAGCTTGGCGTGGGTGCGCGCGAAATCCTGCTGTACCCAGGGAATCTCGATGGTCCCGTTCGCGCGCGACCACTCCAGCACCTGGTTCCACAGCCCGTAGGTCCGGCCACCGAGGGCCGCCAGACCGATCCGTTCGTGGTTGAGCTGCGCGGTGATCAGCTGCCAGCCGCCGTTGACCTCGCCGACGACTTCCTGGTCCGTGACGCGGATACCGGTGTAGTAGGTGGAGGTGACCATGAGACCGCCCACCGTGTTGATCGGCGACCAGGAGAAGCCCGGGTCGTCGGTCGGGACGATCAGGATGGAGATGCCCCTGTGCTTGGGCGCCTCGGGATCGGTACGGCAGGCCAGCCACACGTAGTCGGCGGTGTTCGCGCCGGAGGTGAAGATCTTGTTACCGTCGATCACCCAGCCGTCGGCGTCGCGGACCGCACGGGTCGTCAGCGAGGCGAGGTCGGTGCCGGCCTCGGGTTCGGTGTACCCGATCGCGAAGACGATGTCCCCGGCGAGGATACCGGGGAGGAACCTCTCCTTCTGCTCCTGCGTGCCGTACTTCATCAGGGTCGGGCCGACGGTGTTCACCGTGACGAACGGGAAGGGCAGACCGGCCCGCTGGACCTCGTCGAAGAACACGAACTGCTCCTCGATGGAGCGGCCCTGGCCGCCGTACTCGACCGGCCAGCCGATGCCGAGCCAGCCGTCGCGGCCGAGCAGCCTGACGATCTCGCGGAAGTACTCGCCGCCGACGCCCTGCTCACCGGCGGTGCGGCGCTTCTGCTCCGGCAGCAGCGTGGCGAAATACGCGCGCAGCTCGCGGCGCAGCTCGGTCTGCGCGGCCGACTCCCTCAGGTCCATCGATGCTCTCCCTATCTCGCGGCACTCGAGCAGGTCACGTGCGCTCGCGCCAACGGGACGCTACTGAGCGGCGCGGATCCGGTCCGGTTCAGTCTCACTCAGCGGCAGATCCTGCGGGCGGACTTCGTCGCCTGGGATGAACACCGCGACCAGCAGCGCGACAAGCGCCGCGGCCGATCCGATCCCGAACACCAGCGCGTACGCGCCCGCCGTCGGGAACTGCACGCCCGCGACCTGCATAATCGACGCCGTGGTGACCGCCGCGACGACCGCGCTGCATGCGGAGGTACCGATGGAACGCGCCAACGAGTTGAGGCTGTTCGCGGCCGCGGTCTCGGAAACCGGAACGGCGCGCATGATCATCGCCGGGACCGCCCCGTAGGCGAAGGCGGCGCCGATCGCGGTCACCGCGATGCACGCGACGATCACGCCCAGCTGGTGCGGCACCAGCGCGCGCGTGAGATTGGCGACCAGCAGGATGACGGCGCCGAGCATGAACGTCGTCCGCGGCCCCCTGCGCCGTGAGATGTGCGCGGACACCGGCGAGAAGGCGATCATCATCAGGCCGCCGGGCAGCAGCGCGATCCCGCTGAGCGTCAGCGACATCCCGTATCCGTACCCCGTCGCGGCAGGCGCCTGGAAGATCTGCGCGCTCACCATGAATGAGGTGAACATGGCGAAGCCGATCAGGATCGAGGCGATGTTCGTCAGCAGCACCTGCCGTCGGGCGGAGACACGCAGGTCCACCAGCGGGCGCTTGACGCCGGTCGAGGCCAGCCGCAGCTCGTAGACGCCCCAGAGCAGGAACAATGCGGTCGACCCCGCGAACAGCCCGAGGACCACCGCGCTGGACCAGCCCCAGTTGTTGCCCTGCGTCACCGCGAGCAGCAGGCAGACCAGCGCCGCGGACAGCCCCACAGCCCCCACCAGGTCGAACCTCCCGCCGGTCCGCACCGGCGACTCGGGTACCAGCGCCCAGACGGTGACGATCTCGATGATCCCGAGCACGGCCGCGCCACCGAAGAGCCAATGCCAGCTCAGGTGCTCCGCGACCACGCCGGTCAGCGGCAGCCCGATGGCGCCGCCCGCGCCGAGGGTCGAGCTCATCAACGCGATGCCCGAGCCGACCCGATCCTCGGGCAGCTCGTCGCGCATGATGCTGATGCCAAGCGGGATGACGCCCATCGCGGTGCCCTGCAGCGCCCGGGCGACGAGCACCACCGCGAACTCGTCGGAGACCGCACCGAGGGCACTGCCCAGCACCATCACTGCCAGCGCGATCAGCAGCATCCGGCGCTTGCCGAACATGTCGCCGAGCCTGCCCAGCACGGGAGCGCAGACCGCGCCCGCGATCAGGGTCGCGGTCACCAGCCAGGCCGCGTTCGAGGCGGAGGTGTTCAGCAGCCGCGGGAACTCGGGCAGCAGCGGCATCACGATCGTCTGCATCAGCGAGACCGCGATGCCGCAGGAGGCCAGGGCGATGACCACGAGTCGGGCGGAAGTCGGCCTCCCGACAATCGGTTGTGCGGCCAACATTCCTCCAGACAGAGTTCTCGACCCCGATCATGCGCCCGCGCAGCCGGATCCCGGAGCACTTTTCCCGCTCAGCGGGCGCGGGCGCGGCCCGCACCCGCAGCAGGCGTCGCATACTCGGGGCATGAGCACTCAAAACCACGCCGACCGGCTCGATCTCGCCGATCTGGCCGGACGATACGCGTCGGCGGTGGACGGCCGTGACACCGCCGCCCTGGCCGCGCTGTTCACCACGGACGCCGAGTTCGTGCAGCCCGCCGCGCTCGTCCGGCGCGGTCAGAGCCCCACCGTCGCGGGTCCCGAGCAGATCGCCGCGACGGTGCTCGGGGCAGTCGGGCACCTGCACTCGACGCATCACGCGGTCGGGCAGCAGATGCTCTCCGTGGACGGCGACGCCGCGGACGGCCTGGTCTATTGCCAGGCGCACCACATCTACCGGGTCGAGGACGGATTCCGCGACAACAGCCTCGCCATCCGCTACCGGGACAGCTACCGGCGCGTGGACGGTCGATGGCTGGTCGCGCGCCGCGAGCTGACGGTCGACTTCGCGGAGGACCGACCGGTGACGGTGCCCGGCGCCTGACCGCCCTTCCCGGGACCGATCAGGGGACGCCGAGGAGGCGCAGTCCGGCCGCCGTGGCCGCGGCGGCGAGCACGGCCACGAGGAAGGGCGCCTTGCGCCAGGCGAGCACCCCGCCGACCAGCACGCCCAGCGGTCGTGCGATGCCGGCCGCGCCCTGGTCCTGGGTCAGCGCCGTGGTGGCGGCGACCGCGACCAGTAACACCACTGCCGCCGTGCCCATCAGCTTCTCCACCCGATCCGGCACGACCACCCGGGTCCGCAGCGCGGGGCCCGCGAATCGGAAGGCGAACGTTCCCGCCGCCAACACGAGTATCGAAATCATCAGTACCGCAGACACGTTCACCGAACCGCCACCTTTCGCACGCCGCCGGCGCAGAGCCCCACGAGCGCAAGCAACACCGGGATGCCCGCGGGCAGGAAGGGTGTCGCGGCGAGCGCCACGCCCGCGCCGACCAGTGCCGCCCGGGCGGTGGCCAGATCCCGCAGCGCCGGAATCACCAGCGCCAGTAGCACCGTGGGGAACATCGCGTCGAGCCCGAGAACGTCCGTGTCGCCGATGACGCTGCCCGCGGTCGCGCCGATCAGCGCCCCGGCGGGCCAGCAGACCAGGATCCCGATTCCGCACAGCCAGTAGGCGGCGCGCCTGCGGACCGCGTCGTCCTGACCGAGCGCGAAGACCGCGCTCTCGTCGTTGAGGACGTGGCTGCCCAGCATCCGTCGCCAGCCGCCGCCGGTCACGTCGCCGACCGCCAGGCCGAACGGCAGGTGCCGCGCGTTGACGAGCAGGCCCGCGGCGAGCGCAGCGAGCGGGCTGCCGCCTGCCGCGACGATGCCGACGAACAGGAACTCCGAGGCGCCCGCGAGGACGAGCCCCGCCATCAGCACGGGCAGCCACGGCGCGAACCCGAGACCGACCGCGATGGCGCCGTAGGACACGCCGACGATCCCGTCGGCGAGGCACACCAGAGCGATGTCTGCCCGGAGCCCGCGATCAAGTGTTCGCCATGTCGAACGCATGACTTTTATAATGAACAGGTGGCAAGTGTTCGTCAAGTCGAACAATACGACCGATACAGTGAACACATGGCACCGGAGGGGAAGGCCCCGCTGGACGCGATCGCGTCGGCGCTGCGGCAGGAACGCGAACGGGCCGGGCTCTCGCTCACCGAGGTCGCCCGGCGCGCAGGCGTGGCCAAGTCGACACTGTCCCAGCTCGAGGCGGGCACCGGCAATCCCAGCGTGGAGACGCTCTGGGCGCTGTGCACCGCGCTCGACATCCAGATCTCGCGACTGCTGGATCCGCCGCGACCGCGGGTCCAGGTGATCCGCGCCGACGAGGGCCCGGCGCTGCACTCGGATCGGGCCGACTACCAGGCGACGCTGGTCGCCTCCTGCCCGCCGAACGCGCGCCGCGACGTCTACCGGATCGCGGCCGAACCCGGTCCCGCCCGTGAGTCGCAGCCGCACCCGCCCGGTGTCATCGAGCACGTCGTGCTCAGCGCGGGCCGGGCCCTGGTGGGGGTGACCCCGGATCCCGTCGAACTCGGCCCCGGCGACTACATCGCGTACCCAGGCGATGTCGCGCACGTGTTCCAGGCGCTCGAGCCCGGCACCCGCGCTGTGATGATCTCCGAGCACACCTGAGCTCCACCACCCCAGCGCTCGACCGGAACCGAATCTCGTCGGCGTGCGTCCAACTGGTCATGACGCCGACTCACCTGAACCCGACCGCCCCCGCTTCCGGACTGGGCGAGAGGTGGATGTTCCGGTTCGATTTCTTCGCCCAGCACGGACTGCCCGGGTTATGGAAGAACAGCCCCGAGTGGGTCGCCGCGTTCAAGGCACTGCCCTTCGGTCGACGCATGATCCTCCAGTTCAACTGGCTGGCAGCACTTTTCGGCTTCGTCTACCTGTTCGCCAAGGGCCTGTGGCGAAAGGCCGTGGCATTCATAGCGCTCGGCGTCGCCTACGGCATCGTCGCGACGTTCGCCGACACCCCCGCCTGGCTGGACCGGGGCGTGGCAATCGGCCTCGCCGTCTTCTGCGCGACGCGGGCGAACGTGTACGTCTACGAGAAGAAGGTCCTCGGCAAGCACACCTGGTCGCTGTAGCAGGGCCTACTGGGTCGGTGCATCCTTGAGGCATGACCGAGCGCAAGCCGTGGGACGTCCCGTTCGAGTCGTGGGTCGAGCGTCAGATCCGGGTCGCCCAGGAACGCGGCGACTTCGACGACCTGCCCGGCGCGGGCAAGCCGATCCCGCACCTCGCCGACGACGACGAGCTGTGGTGGGTGAAGAACAAGCTGCGGGCCGAGGGCCTGTCCACCGAGGCGCTGCTGCCGCCGTCGCTGCAGCTGCGGCGCGAGGTCGCGCGACTGCCCGAGACTGTCGCGGACCTGCCGACGGAGGCCGACGTGCGGGAGGCTGTCGCGGAACTGAACCGTCGCATCGCCGACTACCTGCGCGCCCCGAGCGCACCGCGGGTGCCGGTGCACCGGGTGGACGCAGAGGCGGCGGTGGCCGGGTGGCGGACCGGCCGCCGCCCCCGAACCCGGTGACGGCTGCCGTCCCCGCGGCTCCGTACGACCGGTCAGGCCAGGCCCAGCCGCTTCGAGCACTCGGCCATCTCGTCGAGGACCGCCTCGAAGGTGGTCGCGTGGCGGGACGCGGACAGCAGGATCCGATCGGACCCGAGCGAGGTCGCCCAGTCGATCTTCGACCCGTCCACCCTCGTCAGCAGGTGGCCGAGCACCAGCGCGACCTCGGACGGGTCACGCCCCGCCTCGACGGCGGACGAGCGCATCAGCGCCACCGCCGCGTCGAGGTCCTCGCCGCCGAGCCCGAGCGGCTGAAAACCGTTGCCCAACCGCCCCGCTCGCCGCGCCGCCGCCTTGCTGTGGCCGCCGATGTACAGCGGCACGCCGGACGGGTGCGCCGGCTTCGGGAACGAATACGCCCGCTCGAACCGATAGTGCTCGCCCGCGTGGTCGACGCCCTCGGACCCACCGGCCCACAGCGCGCGCATCACCGCGATGGCCTCGTCGGCGACCTTCCCACGGCGGTCGAACCGGCCGCCGCAGGCCTCGATCTCCTCCCGCATCCAGCCGACGCCGAGACAGATCCGCAGGCGCCCGCCGGAGAGCCGGTCAAGGGTCGCGAGCCGCTTCGCCAGCACCACCGGGTTGTGGTTCGGCAGCACCAGCACCCCGGTCGCGAGGCCGAGTGTGGTGGTGGCCCCCGCCACGAAGGACAGCAGCTCCAGCGGGTCCGGGATGTCGCAGTCGTCGGGCAGGTGGGACTTGCCCGTCGGCGAGTACGGGTACGCGCTGTCGGTGTCCCCGATGACCACGGAATGCTCCACCGCCGAGATCTCGTCGAACCCGAGAGACTCGGCGGCCCTGGCGAACTCGAGGATCTTGTCGGGCTCTCCGGTGACACCGAGCTCGACCGGGATCACGACTCCCAGCTTCATGGAACATCCTTTCGACAGAGGCGGCTGCGCCGCCCGTGCGCGGTTGGCGAGTCCACACACTCGTCAACCACGCACGGGCAGCGCAGCTGCCTATACATAGCGCTGGCGCCCGTACGAGGCGAACTCCGCCTCCAGTGCGACCTTGTCATCCTCGGACATCAGCCGGTACTCCGGTTCGCCGCGTCCCTCCCAGCGGAACACCGGGTCGACACACCGCCAGAGCTCGGACTGCAGCTCGCGTTTGAGCACCTTGTTCGACCCGGTCACCGGCAGGTTCCTCGATACCCGGACGAAACGCGGGGCCGCCTTGGTGCCCAGGTCGTCCTGGGCCGCGAGGAAGGCGGCGAACTCGACCGGATCGAAGTCCGAGGCGTCGGCCACCTCGATTGCCGCCATCACCTGGTCGCCCGAGCGCGGATCCGGCACCGCGTACACCCCGGTCGCGATGACCTTCGGGTGCCTGCGCACGATCCGCTCGATCATCAGCGCCGAGGTGTTCTCGCCGTCGACGCGGATCCAGTCGCCCTTGCGCCCGGCGAAGTAGATGAACCCGGCTTCGTCCACGTAGCCGAGATCGCCTGTCCAGTACCAACCGTGCCTGATCCGGTCCGCCACGGCCTGTTCGTTCTTGTAGTACCCCTCGAACCGCTTGGCGCCGCCCTTGTCGACCATCTCCCCGATCGCCTCGTCCGGGTTCAGCACCCGGCCGTGCTCGTCGAGGCGGGCCCGCTCGCACTCCACCAGGCTGTCCGGATTCACCACCGCGATTTCCGCGTGCGCCGGACGCCCGAGCGCGCCGTCGGGCGCGGCCGGGTCGAGGCGAACCGAGCCCGCGCCCTCGCTCGACCCGTAGCCCTCGAACAGTTCGGCGCCGAACCGGCGGACGAACTCCGCCCTGTCCTCCGTGGAGGCCTCCGTGCCGAAGCCGCGGACCAGCGTGTTGTCGTGGTCGTCCGGCCGCTCCGGCGTGGCCATCAGGTACGCCAGCGCCTTGCCCACGTAGGTGAAGTAGGTGGCGCCGAAGAACCGCACGTCCGGCAGGAACCTGGACGCGGAGAACTTACGCGTCAGGCAGACCGTCGCGCCGTTGGCCAGGGCAGGCGCCCAGAGAGCCATCAGGGCGTTGCCGTGGAACAACGGCATGCAGCAGTAGTCCACGTCCTCGCGGACGTGACCGTACTTAGTGGTGTTCGCGTGCGCGAGGCGCGCGAGCCTGCCCTGGCTGCATCGCACGGCCTTGGACATGCCGGTGGTGCCAGAGGTGAACAGCAACAGGAACAGCGTCGACTCGGAGACCTCCGGATCTGCGGCGGGGTCCGCGACCCGATGCGCCGCAACGCGTTCCGCGTACGCGGGGTCGTCGACGAGGAGGAACCGGTCCTCGGTCAGCCCTAGATCGAGCCCGCGCAGCTGTGCCATGCCCGCCGCGTCGGTGACGATGAGCTGGCAGTCGACATAGCGAACCTCGGCCTCGAGCTCGGCGCCGCGCCGCGTCGGGTTGATCCCGACGATCGCGGCCCCGCTCAGCGCGGCGCCGCCGAGCCAGAAAAGGAACTCCGGGGTGTTCTCGAGCAGCACGCCGATGTGGAACGGACCGTCGACGCGCAGCGCGGCGGCCAGGGCGCCGCGGGCCGCGCTCTCGCGGACGGTCTCGTCCCAGGTCCAGTCCCGCTCGCGGGTGCGCACGCCCAGGTGCTCGTCATCGACGCGGTCCAGCAGCATCTCGGCGATCGTGGCGCGTTCCAACTCGACTCCTGTAACTGGGTGTCCCGGTGTTCACAGCTTCGGCGGCTTCGACACTAGCCACCCCGCCGCTGCTCGGCGTCCGAAGTCCCGGTCAGCGGTGCGACCACCGGTTTCCCTTCTCCCGGTGACCGGGAAGGTCATGACCCACGGACTGGCCCTGCGGTAGAACTCGTGAGCGCAAACGTGACGGGGCGACAGGAAGGGGACGGCGGTGACGGCGCTCGATGAACTCCTCGACAAACAGGCCATCTACGAGGTGGTGATGCGCTACTGCCGCGGCATCGACCGACTCGACTTCGACCTGGTACGCGGCGCCTATCACCCGGACGGCATCGATCACCACACGGGATTCGACGGCGGCGTCGAGGAGTACATCGCCTGGGTACGCCCCAAGCTGGAGCTTCTCGGCGGCACCATGCACCACATCGGGAACCACCTCGTCGAGTTGCACGGCGACCTCGCGATCAGCGAGTCATATTCCACGGCAACACATTGGGGCCACCCCACCGGGGGCGACTTCACCAGCGGCGCGCGCTATGTCGACCTGATGGAGCGCCGCGCGGGCCGGTGGGCGATCGCGGAACGCTGGGCGGTGCGCGAGTGGACCCGTTCCGACGAGGGTCGGATGATCACCCCAGAGGCCGACGGACCGCGCGGCCGTCGCGACGGCGCCGACCTGCTGGTCGAGCTGCGGTCGCGACTGACCGCGCGGTAGCGCGCTCGGGAGCCCCGTGGGTCAGCTTCCGGTCGGGGAGTCCGCGCTGCCCGAGGAGCTGCCGCTGCTGCCCGAGCCGCCGCCGACGACGACCCGCTCACCGCCGAAGGGGGTGAGGAACGTCAGGCCGTCGCCATCGGCGCAGAGCACCTCGATCCGGTACGTCCCGTCTCTGAGCGCCTGCGACCGATACGTGCCCGCGCCCGGCGTTCCGGTCAGTGAGACCGGATTGCCTTCCAACAGATCCCCCATGGGGTTCTTCACCTGAACCAAGCACATCAGCAGGCTCGGCGAGCCGACACCGGTGACGTCCACGATGACGCGCTGACCCTCGGTGTGTACGGCGGCGCTACCGGCGACCGCGGCGGAACCGAGCGCGGGGTTCGCGAGCAGGGCGATGGCGGCGAGTCCGGTGACGGCGCCGGCACGGGCGATGCTCTTACGGGATGTCCTCACTGCATGACCTTTCATATCGGTTTGTCCGGGATCTCCGACCTGGACAAACGGGGTTAGTCGAACTGCGGCTGCCATCATGCATGGGCTCTCGGGGCCACATCCGGACTTCCCGCATTTTCAGCACCTGCGATGATCCATCGAATTAATGTGCCTGCCTCGATCATTCGGCGGCGAGCGCCCGACGCTGGCAGGAGCCGCTGCGGGGGCCGTAGTATCGGCAGGGTGTCGCAGATCAGCGGTACCGACGATCTGACCTCGGCGATCGCCGCGCTGCACGCGCGGGTCGCGGGCGAGGTGGACGACAGCACCCGGCGCCGGGCCGAGTACAGCACCGACGCCTCCAACTACCGTGTCGTGCCCGATGTGGTGGTGTTCCCGCGCTCCGACGAGGACGTGGCGGCGGTCCTGGAGGTCGGCCGCACCCACAACCTTCCGGTGACCGCCCGTGGGGCCGGAACCTCCGTGGCGGGCAACGCGATCGGGTCCGGATTGGTCCTCGACTTCAGCAGACACCTCGACCGCATCGTGGCGCTCGATCCCGACCGCCGGACCGCCGTCGTTCAGCCCGGCGTGGTGCTGAGCACCCTCCAGCGGGCCGCTGCGGCGCACGGGTTGCGATTCGGCCCGGATCCGTCCACACAGGACCGCTGCACCCTCGGCGGGATGATCGGCAACAACGCCTGCGGACCCAGGGCCGTCGCCTGGGGCCGCACCGCCGACAACGTCCATGCCCTGCGGATCCTCGACGGCACCGGGGCCGAGCGGCGCCTGACCGACGACCTCTCGGCCGCGCCCGGACTCGACCGGCTGGTGGCCGACAACCTCGCGCTGATCCGCACCGAACTGGGCCGCTTCGAACGGCAGGGGTCGGGGTACGGGCTCGAGCACCTGCTCCCCGAGCGCGGGCACCACGTGGCCCGTGCCCTCGTCGGCTCCGAGGGCACCTGCGGCCTGATCCTCGATGCGACGGTGGGGCTGGTGCCGGTCCCGGCCGCCACCGCGCTCGCGGTCCTCGGCTACCCCGACATGCCTGCCGCGGCGGACGGTGCCGCCATGGTGCTGACCGGTCGCCCCCTGGCGATCGAGGGCATCGATGCCCGGTTGGTCGACGTGGTTCGCAGGCACAGGGGTGCAGGCGCGGTCCCGGACCTGCCTCGCGGCGCCGGCTGGCTGTTCGTCGAGGTCGACGGCTCGACGCCGGCCGAGGCACTGGCGAGGGCCGCCGAGATCTGTCGCGACGCGGGAGCACTGGACAGCCGCGTAGTGCCGACCGGCCCGGAATCGGCCGCGCTGTGGCGGATCCGAGCGGACGGCGTCGGTTTGGCCGGCCGCACCGTCGACGGGCAGCCCGCCTGGCCGGGCTGGGAGGACGCCGCGGTCCCCCGGCAGCGCCTCGGCGCCTACCTGCGCGATTTCGCGGAGCTGACCGGCAGGCACGGGGTGGACGGCCTGCTGTACGGGCATTTCGGCGACGGCTGCGTACACGTTCGACTCGACCTGCCCATCGCCGATGCCCCACAACGCTTCCGGGCATTCCTGGTCGACGCCGCCGCGCTGGTCGCGGGCCACGGCGGATCGCTGTCCGGCGAGCACGGCGACGGTCGTGCCCGCTCCGAACTGCTCCCGCTGATGTACACCGAGTCGGCCCTGGCCGCGTTCGCCGGCTTCAAGGCGGTCTTCGACCCGAGCAATGTCCTGAACCCGGGCGTGCTGGTGGACCCGGCGCCCGTGGACGCCGGTCTGCGGGTGGCGCAGGCGCCGCCGGTCCCCTTCGCGGGCGGCCTGTCGCTGACCGCGGACCGCGGCGACCTGAGCATGGCGGCGCACCGCTGCGTCGGCATCGGCAAGTGCCGCGCGGACACCTCGGGCGCGGGCGGCTTCATGTGCCCGTCGTACCTCGCGACCGGCGACGAGAAGGACAGCACCCGCGGCCGTGCCCGGGTACTCCAGGAGACCATCAACGGGTCACTGGTGACGGGCGGCTTCGGCTCGCCGGAACTGGAGGAATCGCTCGACCTGTGCCTGTCCTGTAAGGCGTGCGGCTCGGACTGCCCGGCCGGGGTTGACATGGCCGCCTACAAGTCCGAGGTGCTGTATCGGCGGTATCGACGGCGGCCGCGTCCGCGGACCCACTACGCGCTCGGGATGCTGCCGCGGTGGTCGCGGATCGGCGGACGGCTGCCGTCGATCGTCAATGCGGCGAGCGCAATCGGGCCGCTGCGCCGAACGGGACTGCGAGTGGCCGGACTCGACCCGCGACGCGGGGTCCCCCGCTTCGCCGACCAGACCTTCCGCCGATGGTGGCGGCGCAGGCCCGCCCCCGCGGGGCCCGGCCGCGAGGTGTTGCTGTGGATCGACACCTTCACCGATTCCTTCTCCCCCGCGGTGGGCCGTGCGGCGGTCGCCCTGCTCGAGGACGTCGGCTATCAGGTCCTGATCACGCGACGGTCGGCCTGCTGTGGACTCACATGGATCAGCACCGGTCAATTGGACGGCGCGCGAAGGCAATTGCTCGGTACCCTGGATCAGTTGCAGCCCCACCTCGAGGCTGGCCGCCCCATCATCGGCCTCGAGCCGTCCTGCACCGCGGTGCTGCGGTCCGACCTGCCCGAGCTGCTCCCGGACGATCCCCGGTCTGCCCTCGTCGCCGCGTCCACCCGCACGTTGGCCGAATTCCTGACCACCGCAACCGATGCCGACGGCAGGCCGTGGTCGCCACCTCGGCTCGACGGGGTCCGGGTCGTCGTGCAGCCACACTGCCACCAGCACGCGGTGATGGGCTTCGCCCCCGATCGGGCGCTGCTGGCGCGGGCGGGCGCCGAGGTCCGGGAGATCGCCGGGTGCTGCGGTCTGGCCGGGAACTTCGGGATGGAACGCGGCCACTACGACGTCTCGACCGCGGTGGCCGAGAACGGGATCCTGCCCGCGCTCAGGGAAGAGGGACCCGATGCCGTGCTGCTGGCGGACGGCTTCTCCTGCCGGACCCAGGCCGATCAGCTCGCCGGACGCGAGGGCGTCCACCTGGCGCAACTGCTTGAGGCGGCTGCGCCGCCCGTGAGTCCTTCTGGTCCGCCAGAGGGCTAGAAGGACTCACGGGTGGCGCGGCGGCCTACCGGGGGCGTGGCACCGCGGCGTCGATGAACAGTCCCTCCACCGAGACGCACACCTCGCCGTCCGCGGTGGTGATGCTGCCGACGGTGTTGATCTTGCGACCCTCCACGGACATCTGCTTCCCGGTGACGGTGAGCGGCTCGAACAGCGGGGTCGGGCGGTGGTACCGCACGTTCAGCTGCGCGGTCATGCCCGCCTGGCCGCCCCATGCGTTCGCGACGCCGAGCACGTGGTCCAGGATCAGCGCCGAGACGCCGCCGTGCACACACCCCGGCGGCCCCTGGTAGGGCATGGTCAGGATGACCTCGCCCCGCACCGAGCCATCACTCAGACCCTCGAGCACGATCGGCGGCGCGATGGCGTTCTCCGGGCCGGTGACGGGGTCGTGCCGGGTCACGCCCTCGCCGTTCCACATGTCGATCAGACGTTCCGCCACGGCGGGAGCGTGCTCCTCGAGGTGATCGGCGATGCTGTTCAGCTCCTCGGCAACCCGGTCGAGGTTCGCGTTCGCGCGGTCGGTGCGCAGCATCGCGTCGACGACCCGGCGGGCCGCGGCGGTGGCCCGGTCCACCGGAGCGTCCCGCGGGGCGGAGGTGAGAACCGTTCCGTCGTCATGACTGTCGAAGGTGGGGTGGCTGCCGAGGTCCATCAGCTGAGCTCCAGGGTTCCGGCCCGGTACAGCGTGACCACGCACGCGCCGCCGAGGCCGAGGTTGTGCTGCAGACCCACACGGGCACCGTCGACCTGACGGGCGTCCGCCTTGCCGCGTAGTTGCCAGGTCAGCTCGGCACACTGCGCAAGGCCGGTCGCGCCCAGCGGGTGGCCCTTCGAGATCAGGCCGCCCGACGGGTTGACGACCCAGCGGCCGCCGTAGGTGGTGTCCTCGGCCTCGACCAGCTCGTGGCCCTTGCCCTCCTCAGCGAGGCCGAGCGCCTCGTAGGTGATCAGCTCGTTCGCGGAAAAGCAGTCGTGCAGCTCGCAGACGTCGACGTCGGAAGCGGAGATGCCCGCTTCCTCATACGCCTGATCCGCCGCCTGCTTCGACATGTCGTAGCCGACGATCCGGATGCAGTCGGTGTCGTCGGAGAACGAGCTCGGCATGTCGGTGACCATTGCCTGGCCGGCGATCTCGACCGCGCGGTCCCAGAGGTCGTGCTGGTCGACGAAGCGCTCGCTGGCGATGATCGCCGCGCCGCTGCCGTCGGACGT
>Ga0105243_10000285_pt1 | contig 56344 bp, 53 predicted proteins | sample KBSM34metaG_FD_81525 | JGI IMG/M metagenome (GOLD analysis project Ga0105243, IMG submission 81525) | Miscanthus rhizosphere microbial communities from Kellogg Biological Station, Michigan, USA - KBS M3-4 metaG | ecosystem: Host-associated > Plants > Roots > Rhizosphere > Soil | place... | reverse complement strand
AGACCACATCTAAGTCTTAATATGCAAACCCCAGATACAGTCCATAAAAAATCCGAAGAAACAAATGCATCTCCGGATTAAATATTGTTTAATTTTATGTCAACCTATTTTAGGACGACTCAGAAGAAGGAAAAGCTTATGCTCCTCTTTATTTTGCTTTCAGTGTTTCTGAAACTGTAATTTTACCTTTTTCGGCAAAGTCACTTACTTTTCCGTTTTTATCAATCGCCACATTCAGGTTATCATTCTTTGCATCATAATAGATGGAAGTGGAATACCCCGGGCAATCATGTTGCTTACATCCGTTCAGCTTATAGATTCCGTTCTCTGAAACAACAGGGCTTTCTACATTAAAGAATTTTACCATTTCAGCATACTCAGAGCCTACCACTTTTTTCAATCTTTCTGTCAGGCTTTTGTCTTCAAACAACTTGATATCATGCGGATATTTACCTACATTTTTAGTAATAATATTGTCTGTAGAGGCTGTACCCTGGGAAGGAACAGCTACTGAGTCTGTTTTTGGAATTCCTGTAGAGTCTTTAGGCATTACAGTAGCTAATGTATCTCTGCTTGCTGAGGATTCTGTTTTAGTTTCTTTTTTACAAGAAACAGCTGTTGTCAATAATGATAAGGCGAATACGCCTGCAATAAGTTTATTCATAATTAATTTATATGGTGGTTACTATCATAACGGGATTTCTGATATATTATTTCTGATATTGAACGTATTACATCTTTGCTGTTATAAATTCAATACATTTTTCTGCTGCAGTATTCAGATCTTTTGGTAAGTCATTTTCTGTCCAGGGCTCCTTAGCTCCAAAGGTATGATTGGCATTTTCAATAAGAAACAGTTCAGAGTTCGGATGAAGCAGGTGAAGATGTTCTGCCTGTTTTACTTCTACCGCTTCGTCCTGTGTTCCATGAATAATTAACATATGGACTTTGGCCATTTCTGTAGCTCTTTCCACATCAAAACGGTTTACATTTTGTTCAAAATCCTCATAAAATTGATAGTAATGAGGCATTTCCTGTTTTGTCCGTCCATTCAATGCATAATAAACTCCTTCCTGCTTCCAGTTCGCTAATGCTTCATCTTTAGGGAAACGTTCCAGGGTATCTACACTGGCTAGGGTAATCAATCCATTGATCCTCTCATCTTCAAATGCTTTAATAATAGAAATCCCCCCTCCTCTGCTGTGCCCCATTAAAATTATTTTCTGATCATCTACCTGAGGATCTTTGATAAAGTGATCAATTACCACACCAAGATCGGAAAGCTCCTTGGAATAGTTATTATTTCCGAAAGCCTCAAGGTCTGCAAAATTATGGGAATCCCCAACCGTTGTTCCGTTGTGAGAAAAGTTGAATTTTACAAAGAAAAAGCCGGCTTTAGCAAATTTCTCAGCCATTACATCCCATGCTCCCCAGTCCTTATAGCCTTTATAGCCATGAACAAATATTACTAAGGGCAATTTCTTTTCGGCATTCATATAAAAAACATCCGCAAGAAAGTTTCTTGTCTCAGTGTTTTCCAAATGTATATTCTTTTTGATAGCAAGATCCATACAATAAGAGAATTAATTTTAATCGAAATTTATGAAAAAAACTATTAAAAAATAACCTTATTTTTGCGGTATGCAGAATTTAAGAACGGTAACCGTCACACGTTACATTCTGCCATTAAGAGAAGGAGGTTCACTACCTGCTCTGGCAGAAGCTGATGATGATTTCAAATATGTTTTAAAATTCCGGGGCGCAGGCCATGGAGTTAAAATGCTGATTTCTGAATTATTGGGAGGCAAAATCACGGAAGCTTTAGGGCTTAAAATTCCTGAGCTCGTTTTTGTAAATCTTGATGCAGACTTTGGCAGAACAGAAGCGGATGAAGAGATCCAGGATCTGCTTAAGTTTTCTGAAGGCTTAAATCTGGGACTGCATTATCTTTCAGGATCTATCACCTATGATCCGGGAGTGTCTGTTGACCCTCTTCTGGCTTCAAAAATTGTTTGGCTGGATGCCTTTATTACCAATATTGACCGTACTTTTAAAAATACCAATATGCTGATGTGGAATAAAGAACTCTGGATCATTGACAACGGAGCCTCTTTCTATTTCCATCATTCGTGGCAGAATTTCGATACAGCAGCAAAAACACCATTCAAATATGTGAAAGACCATGTATTGCTTCCGAAAGCAAAAAAACTGGATGAAGCTGACCAGTTTGCCCACAGCATATTAAATGATACTTTTTTCAGAGAGATTGTCAACACAATTCCTGAAGACTGGTTACATTGGAATGACGCTGATGAAACACCTGATGAAATCCGTGAGATCTATTTTCAGTTTATGAAAACCAGATTAGAAAATTCTCAAATCTTTGTAAACGAAGCCAAAAATGCAAGAGGATAAAATATATGAATATGCGGTAATACGCTTAGTACCGAAGGTTGAAAGAGAAGAATTTTTCAATATAGGACTCGTTATGTTTTCAAAAAAAGAAAAATTTATCCGCGTAGCATTCCATTTGTGCCCTGATAAGTTCAAGCTGATGCATAGCAAACTGGATTATGAGGATATCATTCAAAACCTGGAAAGTTTTCAGAAAATCGCTGAAGGAAATAAAGAGGGTGGTCCTATTGCACTGTTTGATATCCCAGAACGCTTCCGATGGCTGACCGCTGTACGAAGTTCAGTAGTGCAGACCTCAAGACCTCATCCCGGAAAATCCAGAGATTTAAATACTACTTTTGGTAAGCTTTTTGAGGAATTAGTAAAATAATATTCCTCAAAAAGACTCATTATGAAATTATCATACGCCATATCTCTCAACAGGTTTTTTACAAACCTGTTTTTTATTGTATTTTTAAGTTTTTCGCATTTATTCTTTTCACAAACTTTTTCACAAAATTCAGCCCAGGCTTCGCGTGTAAAGACTACCCTGCTTCCGGAAATAGCCACTGTTTCTGAAAATATAATTTACAAAACCAACAAAAAAGGAAATCCTCTTCAACTGGATATTTATACGCCTAAAGGTAATATACCCAGTAAACTTCCCGTATTGATCTACGTTCATGGAGGAGGATGGGTAGAAGGCGACAAAGTGATCCTTAAAGATGATTATGTAGAAAACACAATGGCCAAACTGATCGCAAAGCAATATGCAGTGATCAGTATAAATTATACCCTGTTAAACGACAGCACTCACTTCCCTCAACCTTTGGAAGACACTAAGGATGCCATAAGATGGGTCAGAAAAAATGCAGAAAAATATAATTTCGACACTCACAATATTGGAATTTTCGGGACATCTGCAGGCGCTCACCTTTCCCTGATGGCTGCATACACTCCAGATGATACATTTATCGGAAGTCCTGAACTTTCATCTTATCCTTCGAGTGTCAATTATGTTATTGATCATTATGGCCCTGCTGATCTGAATAAGCTTTTTCACACCAAAACAGGCACTATTCCCGTTTTTATGGTGGGATTACTATCAAAAAAGATTATCAGTTTACAAAAGAACCTGGTCAAAGGACTTTCCGGATATGATATAGACAAAGACCAGCAAAAGATAATAGAATATTTCAAAACCGTATCTCCGGTTAATGTTGTTTCAGGTGGGGTTCCTACTTTAATTATGCAGGGCAATAAAGACAAGATTGTCCCTTTAAGTCAATCAAAAAAGCTCTACCGAAGATTAAAAAGAGCAAATATCCAGACTTCCTTAGTCGTTGTGGATAATGGAGTCCACAGCTTCAGTACTACCGACAAACCCTATCTTGACAGGCTCACAGATCAGATGGTAGATTTCATCATTTCTCAGAAAAAATAATATATATACACAAAACAAGCAGTATACACACATATCAACTGATAATCAATATTATAAATTAACAAAAAACACACACAAATTGCAAATTTGCTAAATTAGTATACATATCATCAATTTTTACACTTAAAATAATTAACTTGGCTAATATTTGAATTATTAATAACAAAATAGGATTCAATTTTAATTATTCACTACAAAAATCAAAATGATATGGATTTCCTAAACAATATCAATGCGCTTACTCTCATTTTTGCATCAGTCCTCATTTTTGCTATAGCTTATCGTGTGTATGGCATCTTTATCGCCAATAAAGTTCTTCGTCTCAATGACCAGCATACAACTCCGGCTGTTGAATTTGCAGACGGAAAAGATTATGTTGCTACGAATAAAAATGTACTTTTCGGACATCACTTTGCAGCTATTGCTGCTGCAGGCCCTTTGGTAGGTCCTGTTCTGGCTGCACAGTTTGGTTATTTGCCCGGTGCCCTATGGATCTTAATTGGCTGTGTATTGGGAGGTGGTGTACATGATATGGTGGTATTATTTGCTTCCGTAAGACATAAAGGGCAGAGTCTTGCCACCATAGCTTCGAAAGAGATCGGTAAAGCAACCGGTACAGTAGCAGGGTTTGCCATCTTATTTATCTTGATCCTTACCCTGGCTGGGCTATCCCTGGCATGCATCAATGCCATGCATGAAGCTTCCTGGTCTTTGTTTACAGTGGTGATCACAATGCCTATTGCAGTGATTATGGGACTGATCATGCGGTATAAAAAGAACAGTGTACTCTTTGCCAGTATTTTAGGCGGAATTCTTTTAATAGCGGGAATTATTGGTGGACACAGCCTCATGCAGAATCCCACTATGAATAATTTATTTTCATGGGATATCAAGACCATTTCCATTGCTATTCCATTATATGGTTTTTTAGCTTCTGTATTACCGGTTTGGTTATTATTGGTTCCTCGTGATTATCTTTCTACATATTTAAAAATAGGAACGATCATTATGTTGGCTATAGGAGTTATTGTCATTCATCCTACTGTACAGATGCCGGCACTTACCGCTTTTGTAAACGGAGGAGGTCCTGTCATTGGTGGCCCTGTGCTTCCATTTATTTTTATTGTGATTGCCTGTGGTGCTATCTCGGGATTTCATGCTGTCATTGCTACGGGAACAACTCCAAAAATGCTTAATAAAGAAAGAGAAATTCTTTTTGTGGGCTATGGTGCCATGCTTGTAGAGGGTTTTGTTGCACTAATGGCTCTCATTGCTGCATGTACATTAATGCCGGGGGATTATTTTGCCATCAATACCCCCAAAGAATCATATGATGCTTTTCTAGCAGCACATCCTGCCTTACATGGAGTGGACATAGATTATTATTCACAAAAGATTGGTATTGATCTTCATGGCAGAACTGGCGGGGCCGTATCACTTGCCGTGGGAATGGCTCACATCTTTAATAAGATCCCTTATATGGATCAATTAACCGCATACTGGTATAATTTCGCCATTATGTTTGAGGCCGTATTTATCCTGACAGCCATTGATGCAGGAACAAGAGTCGGGCGCTTCTTTTTACAGGAAATGCTGGGTTCTGTGATTCCAAAATTCAATGATAAAAACTGGGTTCCCGGAATTATTATCAGCAGCCTTCTTTTCACTTTTGCCTGGGGATATCTGGTATACACCGGAAATGTAAGCAGTATCTGGCCATTATTCGGAATCAGCAACCAATTACTTGCCGCCTGCGGATTGATTGTCTGCACGACTATGCTGATCAGGATGAACAGAGGAAAATATGCTTTATGCTCGGCTATTCCGGGTGTTTTTATGGCTGGAATTACTTTTTGGGCCGGCTATATCCAGGTTGCTACGATCTATATTCCAAAAGAACAGTACTTATTGGCTGCTTTAGCAGTAACAGCTATGGTACTGATGCTTATTGTTTTTATCGGAGCTTTTATAAAATGGTATGAGCTCTTAAAAATCAATACTACAAAAACAGATTTTTATGGAGAACAGGTAAAGGAACTTGTGGAAAGATAAAATTACGGGGAAGGTTTTTGCCCGGTCTGATAATTTTTATACATTTGTTTTGCTTTAGGGGTATTCTGAAAAAGAATTGAGAGAGTCCCTTTGAACCTGATACGGCTTACACCGACGTAGGGAAAAGCAAAATTACATGACCCGCTCATGTGGTTTTTGTTTTGGATTTTTTCCTAAAGCTATTTTTATTTTAATGATAAGATAACAATGGAAAAAATACTTTGGCAGCAAGTGCAGCTTGTAAAACAAAAATCTCCCCTGGTTCACAACATCACCAACTATGTAGTCATGAACAATACAGCCAATGCCCTTTTGGCTGTTGGAGCCTCTCCCATTATGGCACATGCCCGGTCTGAGATCAAAGAAATGATCGGTATTGCCCATTCCGTGGTGATCAATATAGGAACGTTAGATGAATATTGGTCAGAGTCTATGCTTCTGGCAGCTGAAACAGCACATTCCGTAAATAAACCATGGGTTTTAGATCCTGTGGGTGCCGGGGCAACCTCTTTTCGTGATCAGGTTTTACAACAACTCTTACAATATCAACCTAGTGTTATCAGAGGAAATGCCTCAGAGATTATTGCACTGGCCAAAGCTAATACCACTGTTACTAAAGGAGTAGATAATACCGCTCAAAGTAATGACGCGGTTCATGCTGCTCAAATACTAGTGCAACACTACCATTCAACAGTCTGTATTTCCGGTGAAACGGATATTATTATAAGCCCACAGCAGAGCTTTTTCATTAAAAACGGACATCCGCTTATGACTAAAGTAACAGGTCTTGGATGTTCTGCTACAGCATTAACAGGTGCGTTTATAGGTAGTGTGGAAGATAAAACATTGGGTGTCGCTGCTGCAATGGCATTAATAGGCATTGCTGGAGAACTGGCTGTCCAGCAAAGTAAAGGCCCCGGAAGTCTTCAGGTTAACCTGATTGATAAACTGTACAATATGACAGAAGAAGAATTCATCCAAAACCTAAAGATAGAACAAAAATGAGCCTGCATCCTTTCCCCTATCAGCTGTATCTTGTGATTTCTGAAGCCGATTGCATTGGAAAAAACTTTCTGACAGTTGCCGAAGAAGCCATCTTGGGCGGAGTGGATATTATCCAGCTCAGAGAAAAAAATGACAGTACCGAATTGTTCCTCCAAAAAGCCCAGAAGCTTATAGAAATTACAGAAAAGTATGGTATCCCCCTCATTATTAATGATCATATAGAAGTTGCTGAAAAAGTAAATTCTGCGGGTATTCATGTTGGGAATAGCGATACTGCACCTACTTTTTTAAGACAACTACCTTCTATCCAAAATAAAATCATTGGATATTCTATTGAGCACCTGGCCCAGCTTGAAAATGAACAGACAATGGTTTCTGATTACCTTGGTATAAGCCCTGTATTTAAAACACATACCAAAACAGATACCATTACAGAATGGGGTCTTGAAGGTGTTGCAAAAATCCGACAGCTTACAGAAAAACCGCTGGTCGCCATAGGCAGTATACATTTTGGAAACGCGAAGGAAGTCATCAACGCCGGAGCAGACTCCCTTGCAGTAGTTTCCGCAATATGTGGCGCTTCAAATCCCCAGAAAGCAGCATATGAATTAAAAAATGAAATTTTAAAATGAAAAAATACAAATACCCGTCCGTATTGACCATTGCAGGTTTTGACGGAAGTGGTGGCGCAGGTATTCAGGCAGATATCAAAACAGCTTCTGCTTTAGGCTGCTTTTCCACCTCAGTATTAACGGCCCTGCCTGTACAAAATACACAGGGAGTAAGAACAATATATCCTATTCCTGTGGAAGCAGTAGCCGATCAGATCAAAGCGATTCTGGATGATATTTTTCCTGATGCCATTAAGATAGGAATGGTACATACTCCACAGTTGGTTGAGACTATTGTTTCCACATTATCACAGTATACAAGAATTCCGGTTGTATTTGACCCTGTAATGGTTGCTACCAGCGGGCATAGGCTTATTGAGGAGGAAACCATCACAGCGATCACAGAAAAACTATTTCCAATTGCTGATATCATTACCCCCAATATGGATGAAGCAGCAATTTTAGCCGGCATGAAAGTCGAAACGCTGGAAGATTTATATACTGCAGGTGAAAAAATAAAACAGTCAGGCTGCAAGAGCATACTTCTCAAAGGTGGCCATCAGGAAACCTCCACCATCACCTCTTTATTCTATGATGAACATGGACAATACCATACTTTTGAAACGCTGAAACTAAACACCAATAATACCCATGGTTCCGGCTGTACACTTTCTTCTGCAATAGCTGCTTACCTGGCTCAGGGAAAAAACTTATATGATTCTGTTTCTTTAGGACAGGACTATGTTTATGAGGCTATAAAAAACAGCATAGATGTACAGACAGGATATGGCAATGGTCCCCTTAATCACTTTTTTAATCCTCAAAAACTCATCAAAAATGAAATGGTCTGAACAAACCTGGCAAACGATAGAAGAATATTATCAGTCTATTCTTAGCATGCCTTTTATCAAAGAATTATCAGATGGTTCCTTACCTCAGGAAAAATTCCGTTTTTATATGGCTCAGGATTCATTATACCTTGAACATTTTGGCAGGACCCTCTCCCTGATTGCTGCAAAAATCCCGGATCTCCAGGATGTTCTTACTTATATGCGATTTGCTGAAAATGCTATTGTAGTGGAAAATGCACTGCACGAATCTTATTTTAAAGATTTCGGACTTACAGATAAAGGTGTTTTACAGCCTGCCTGCCATCATTACATCCATTTCCTGAGAAGTACCGCTGCCTTAGAATCTGTAGAAATTGCCATTGCCGCCGTGCTTCCTTGTTTTTGGATCTACAGAGAGGTGGGAAATTATATTTATCAAAACCATAATACCGTCAACAATCCTTATGAACAATGGATTGCCACCTATTCCGGAGAAGAGTTTTCAGCTGCAGTAGACCATGCTATTTTCATCTGTGATACAATAGCAGAAAAAACCACTGAGGAAACACGAAAAAAAATGACAGAAGCTTTTATAACCGCCTCCAAAATGGAATATCATTTCTGGGAAGCAGCTTATGAATTAAAAACATGGAAGTAATTTCCTCCGTTTTCAGACATAAAAAAAAGACTGTTCATTTTCAGAACAGTCTCCCTTCAAATTTTTATAACCATTAAAAATTAAAATTCAGTCTTGTAAAAACATATCTCCCGTTCTGCCCAAACTGAGAAGTAGAACGTGAATAAACAAACTGGTCATTATTAGTAGACGCAGGAAGATTTTTAGTAGGATAAATATCAAATAAATTGTTTACACCAAGTGTCAGTCCAATGTTTTTGGTAAACTGATAGGCCAGAGAAAGATCCGTAATAATCTTGTCTCCAATCTGCTGATGCTCATTGAATCCGATAATTCCGTCTCCGTTGGCATCGATAATATCTGCTCCCGTTACTTTTCCGAAATACGTATTTCTAAGATAGAAACTCGCATTTTTCCATGAAAGGGTATGAGAAAGACTGGCTTTTACTCTCGGTACGGCTTCTTCCAGATATACTCTGGATTTTTCTGAGAAATACACTTTTTCAAGCTTTGCAGACTGTAGAAGTCCTGAAGAATGGATGTCTCCTACCTGTTTAGTTTGACTAAGATTGACGGCAAAGCTGTTATCCAGTTTTAATCCTGAAAATCTGACATTATGCGAAATAACCACATCCACCCCTTTGGTTTCTGTATCAATAGCATTGGTAAAAAGCTGAGCTCCGTTAATACCTAAATCATCATAGACTTTTTGTGCAGCAGCAGGTACATCTGCTCTTAAAAACTGGTCTGTAAGAATAATTCTGTTGTCTATTCTCGTAAAGTACCCGTCTGCTGTAAAGGTCAAATTAACAGAAGGAATTTTATAGGTAAATCCTACACTTGCAGATTTTGAAGTTTCCTGTTTCAGTTTCGGGATTTCCAATAATCCTGCTACCGCCGAATCATTACTGAAAGTTCCTACTTCCAGAAGCTGATTGTTGGTAAATAAAGTAGAAGTTACATTATAATAAATCTGATGAATAGAAGGCGCTCTGAATCCTGTAGATCCGGCAAGCCTTACATTGAAATTGGGGGCTACCTTTATTCTTGAAGCCAATTTATAATTAAAAGTAGATCCGAAATCAGAATAGTTTTCATATCGCGCAGCTGCATCCACCAATAACCAATTGGTAAAATTAAATTCCACATCTGCATACGCTGCTACAGACTGTCTGTTTTTGTCTACTGCATTGGCAGGCTTAAATCCGCTGAATACCTGAGAGCCGCCGGGAAGTGCTGCCCCAAAGAAGTCGGTGGGCCTTTGAGAATTCCCCGTCCATACATTTCCTGAAGTATCATATGTAGCATAAGAAGCTTCCTCTCCTGCTGTTATTTTAAAATTTTCATAACGGTGTTCTGCTCCAAATGCAACATTGATTCCTTCCCAGACATCATATTTTTTTGAAAAATCCAGATTAATCGTATTTTGGGAAAACTTTAATCCTCCGGCCTTAAATTCATTGGGTGATGCAAAGCGCAAAGATGTATTTCCGGTATTCTGAATGGTATAAGTAAATGAGTTCTGCCCGAAAGTATTACTGAAATCAATATTCCAGCCATCCCATTTCCCTTTGATCCCTGCAGCCAGTGAAATATCCTGGATATCCGTTCCAATCTGAGGCAGATAACCGTTAGCAGACAGCCCGGTAAATGTTCTGCTTTGGTTAGGTTTTCTGTAAAACCCTCCGGAAGTACCATGTCTTAGGCTATATCCTCCGAAAGAATATACTTTCCAGTTATCATTGATTGGAACTTCCATATTGACAAAAAGCTGATGATTGTTCAGCTTAGACTGTCCTACCTGCATATTGAAATCCTTTCTCGTGAGTCCTCTGTAAGCAAGCTCCTGATCAGTAACATCAAAATTCAATAAAGACTGAAGTCCTTTCTGAATAACATTTCCATTTCCGTCTTTTATATCCTGGATGGTAGATGCCCCCTGAATGGCAGCCTGCTGATCGGCAGTAAAGTAGTTTACCCCCTGAGCATACTGATGAATAGAGTTGATGATCTGTTGTGAATTCGGGGTGCTATTGATATTATTAAAAAGAGAAGAAAGATTAACCCCATTATTTAAAGCACGTTGTTCAATAGCATTATAGGCATTATAAATCGTTCCGCTTTCTGCACCGGCTCTTGAAGTAGGTTCTCTGAACTGAGAAGACCAGGTGATATTAAAGAAACCACCTTTTGTTCCTATTTTATTACCGTAATTCAAGTCTACCTGAACATTCTGACCGTCAAAATTTCCGGTATGGTCGTTGGCTGTAGGGGTCAGATTTCCTCCGTAGCTCAGCTGACCGGTTAATTTTCCGGTATCTTTTTTAAGCTCAAGGTTAATAACTCCGGCAATGGCATCTGAACCATACTGAGCAGCCGCACCATCTCTCAGAACCTCAATCCTGTTAAGGGCAAAAGCCGGAATAGCATTCAAATCTGTTCCTACCGTTCCTCTTCCGGGTGTTCCGTTTACATTGACTAAGGCTGAAGTGTGCCTTCTTTTTCCATTAACCAATACCAATACCTGATCCGGTCCCAATCCTCTCAACTGAGCAGGATCCAGGTGATCCGTCCCATCAGAATTGGTCTGAATTGTAGAAGTAAAAGAAGGAGCCAGTGCGTTCAGAATCTGCCCTATCCCAGATTGGGGAAGAATAGCCGAAGATTCTTTGATATTGAATACATCCACAGGAACCGGGCTGTCTACTTTTGATCTTGCTCCGGCACGTGAACCTAAAACCACTACCTCTTCTACATTATTCGTTTGTATGGTGTCTTTATGTACTTTTATACTGTCTTTTTCCTGGCCATAAGCATAGGATCCCAGAAAAAATAAAACAGAAGCTGAAAAAATAGTTTTTTTATTTCTCATATAGTTTAGAATTTGATTAACCATTTATGTTTTACAGGGTGCAAATGTAAAATATATTCACTAGTCTACAAAATTAATAGACTTTGTTTTTGTAAAAAATAATTATCGTTTCTTTCTATCCCTTATTAAAGTTAGATAAATTCAAAGAGATTTTAATAAAAAAATGATATTCAATAAAGACGGGCTTTAGTCCGTTCTTTGTAAAAATAGAAAACCATCCATTGGCTTTAGCCCAAACATAAGCCTGTATTATTATCTTGTGTACGTTGCCATTCTTAAGTTTGGGCTAAAGCCCATTTCTATTGAATAATGGAATGAGTCCCAGAAATAATAAATGAGTTGTTTTAGGAAAATGAGTTAAGATTTGAAAGTTGAGAGTGAATGGTCAATGATTGATTTCTGGTTGTAAAGCCTTGTATTAATAACAAAAAAACGGACTCAAAATTGAATCCGTTTTTCTATATCGATAGTACTATGAGTTTTAAATCTTAGTTAGTTTAGCATATTTAAGGATCAGGTTTTTCTCTCCTTCATGAATGAAAACAACTTTGGCCTTGATGTTTTGAGGATCAGTTCCGTCCAGGAAAGTCACCTGTCCGATTCCAAAACGGTCATGTCTCACTTTATCTCCTACTTCAATATCCTGAGAAGAAGCTCCACTAGGATTGATAATTTTAGCGGTACTTACAGGTTTTAGCTTTCTTACTTCCTGAGCCGGCTGTGATTGCTCTCCTTTAGCAATTGTCTTTTTCTCAACTTTTTTGAACGTCTTTTGTTCTGATGGATATTCATCAAAAATATTGGATTTAACCCCGGAATTATTGATGAATCTTTTTTCCATTGCCGGATTAATGAACTCGATAAATTCATCATCTATCTCACTCAAAAATCTCGAAGGTTCGGCATCTGTAATTTTTCCCCATTGAAAACGGGAAACAGCATAAGAGAAAAACACCTGTTTCTCAGCTCTTGTCAATGCTACATAAAATAATCGTCTTTCTTCTTCAAGATCTTCACGGGTTGCAGAACTCATGAAACTCGGGAAAAGGTTTTCTTCAAGTCCCACCAGATGAACTACCGGGAACTCAAGTCCTTTTGAAAGGTGAATGGTCATTAAAGAAACCATATCATCACCCAGGTTTTTATCCTGTGTATCTGCCGAAAGAGCAATATTTTCAAGGAAATTGGGAAGACTTGGATCTCCATCCTCAAGCTGCATCTGCTCTTCAATGAATCCCTGCATAGAGTTCATTAATTCCTGAACGTTTTCTACCCTGGAAATTCCTTCCGGAGTCTGATCATCTTTTAAGAATTTAATTAAACCACTTCGCTTTGCTACTTCCATGGCTACGCTATACGCAGTTTCGGTTTTCAATAACACCTGGAATGCCTTGATCATAGACCAAAAGTCATTCAGCTTGTTTAAAACACCATTGTTTAAACCCAGTTGAGGGGCATACATCGGAAGATTATCCAATACTTTTGACACAGAAACATTTTGAGCATCCGCAAAGACGATCAATTTATTCTGTGTGGTTTCCCCTATCCCTCTTGCCGGATAATTAATAATTCTCATCAGCGCTTCAGAATCATTTTCATTGACCAAAAGACGCAGGTATCCAATAAGGTCTTTCACCTCTTTTCTTTGATAGAAAGAAAGACCACCATATACTTTATAGGGAATATTTTTACGTCTCAAAGCATCTTCAAATGCTCTTGTCTGAGAGTTTGTTCTGTATAAAATAGCAAAATCGCTGTATTTTCTCTGATCACGGTTCCGAAGTTCCCAAATATTTCCGGCCACAAAATTCGCTTCATCAGCATCAGAAAGTGAGCGGTAAATTTTGATTTTATCCCCTTCTTCGTTATCACTGAAAACATTTTTCTTAAACTGCTGAAGGTTTTTTGCAATAACTACATTGGCAGCATTTACAATCGTTTGGGTTGATCGGTAATTCTGTTCCAGAGAAACCGTTACCGCATCCGGATAATCTTTTTTAAAGTTTAAGATATTATAGATATTGGCACCACGGAAAGAGTAAATAGACTGTGCATCATCTCCTACCACACAGATATTTTCAAATTTTGAAGCCAGTGCTTTTACAATAAGATACTGAGAATGGTTAGTATCCTGGTACTCATCTACCAAAATATATCTGAATCTATCCTGGTATTTTGCCAGAATCTCCGGAAAACGGGTTAATAATTCGTTAGTTTTTAACAGCAAGTCATCGAAATCCATAGCTCCATTTCTAAAGCATGCATCTACATATCTCTGATAAATCTGTCCGATAAACTTCATATTGGCCTTTTCATCCGCTTCCATCAGTTCCGGATTATTGAAATAAGCTTTTACCGTAATCAGGTTATTTTTATAAGTAGAGATTCTTGCCTGAACTTTCTTGGGCTTATAAAGATCAGCATCGATATTCATATCCTTCAGGACTTTTTTAATTACATTCAGAGCATCCTGCTGATCATAAATAGTAAAGTTGGAAGGGTAACCAAGGTAATGAGCCTCTATTCTTAAAATCCTTGCAAAAACAGAGTGAAAAGTTCCCATCCAAAGGCTTCTTGCATTACTGTCTCCCACTACTTTTGCGATACGCTCTTTCATCTCACGTGCCGCTTTGTTGGTAAAGGTAAGAGCCAGGATATTGAAAGGATCCACCTTATTGTTGATCAGGTGGGCAATACGCATAGTAAGTACACGTGTTTTCCCGGAACCGGCTCCTGCAAGCACCATCAGAGGGCCTTGTAAAGAGGTAACGGCTTCATATTGTGATTCATTGAGTCCTTTCAGATAATCCATACTGCAAAAAAAATTTGGGAGTACAAAATTAATGTATTCAGAGGAGAATTCAAACTTTGATTAGAGAAGTTAGAAATTATAGGGTCTGGAGTGGACATAAGAGACTTAGAGATGGGAAACTTGAGGCAAAACGCTACAACCGGCAGTTATAATTCATAAAGTTTGAATTAATGGATCAGCCAGGTGAGCTAACGATTCATCATTTACTTATTCTTTTTAGCTTATAACTCTATTTCTGTAACATTTAATTCACTTTTCCTACTAATTGGTAAACAATTTCTAACTTTATGAAAAAGCGATTTCTCTCTGCTGCTGCCGTAGCTTTCTTCGGAATGATACTGAATGCTCAGCAAATCAAATTTGAAGAGTATGATCTTCCGAACGGTCTTCACGTAATTCTTCATCAGGATAATTCTGCTCCGGTAGTTACTACAGGGGTTATGTATCACGTAGGAGCAAAGGATGAAGTGAAAGGCAGAACCGGTTTTGCACACTTCTTTGAACACCTTTTATTTGAAGGGACTCCTAACATCAAAAGAGGTGAATGGTTTAAGATCGTTTCTTCAAACGGAGGACAGAACAATGCCAATACGACCAATGACAGAACATATTACTATGAAACCTTCCCTTCCAACAACGAGCAGCTGGGTCTTTGGATGGAATCAGAAAGAATGCGTGCTTCTGTAATCAATCAAATTGGAGTGGATACTCAGAGAGAAGTAGTAAAAGAGGAAAAAAGAATGAGAATGGATAACCAGCCTTATGGAAATCTTTTCCCAACTATCCAGAAAAACCTTTTCACCAATCACCCATACAACTGGCCTACTATTGGGTCTATGGATGATCTTAATGCTGCGAAGCTTGAAGAATTCCAGGCATTTTATAAAAAATATTATGTTCCCAACAATGCTACATTAGTGGTGGCGGGAGACATCAAACCTGAACAAACAAAAAAATGGATTCAGGAATATTACGGCGGTATTCCCAAAGGAACTCTTTATCCAAAAGATTTCCCTAAAGATGCCCCTATCACTCAGGAAAAAGAAGTTACAGCAACTGATCCCAACATCCAGCTTCCGGCTTATGTTTTCGCATACAGAACACCAGCCAACAAAGAGAAAGATGCTTATGTATTAGATATGCTTTCTTCTTACTTAAGCAGTGGAAAATCATCTGTTTTATACAAAAAGCTAGTAGATCAGGAGAAAAAAGCACTTCAGGTAGCTGCTTTTAACCAGGGACTTGAAGATTACAGTATTTTCGCATTCTTTGCTATTCCGATGGGACAGACTACCAAACAGACTCTACAGGCTGATATTGATGCGGAGATCAAAAAACTTCAGACGACTTTAATTTCTGATGAAGATTATCAAAAGCTTCAGAACCAGTTTGAAAATCAGTTTGTCAACCAGAACTCAAGTATTCAGGGAATAGCTGCATCGTTAGCTACTAATCACGTATTGATGGGAAATACCAATCTTATCAATAAAGAAATAGACATTTACAGATCTATTAGCAAACAAGATCTTCAAAATGCAGCTAAAAAATATCTGAATTCCAACCAAAGAATCATTATCAACTACGTTCCTGAGAAAAAATAATTTACCCATGAAAAAGCAATTTACCTATATAGCAGCGGCATTTTTATTTGCAGGAATGCTTTCCGCACAAAAAATTGACATCAATGCAATGCCAAAACCGGGACCTACTCCTGCCATCAACATTGCCCAACCCAAAACCTTCCAGCTAAGCAACGGGCTTACTGTAATGGTTGTTGAAAACAACAAACTTCCAAGGGTTAATACAACTCTTTCTATGGACAGGCCTCCTTACTATGAAGGAAACATAGCTGGTGTAAGCCACCTTATGGCAGAACAGCTGGACAATGGAACCACGAATCTAAGCAAAGATGAGTTTAATAAAAAAGTGGACTTTCTGGGAGCTAATATCAGCTTTAGCTCTACCGGAGCTACTTCCAACTCGCTTTCAAAATATTTCCCGGAAGTATTGGGACTTATGGCTGATGCAATCGTTAATCCTAAGTTCTCAGCTGAAGAAATTCAAAATGCAAAGGAAAGAATTATTGAAGGCTTAAAAGCTGATGAAAAAAATGCATCTTCTATTGCCTCAAAAGTTTCTAATGCCTTGATATATGGAAAAAACACGTCAAGAGGAGAATTTGAAACGGTAGAATCCATCAACAAGATCCAGCTGGCAGATGTACAAAATATTTACAACAAATATTATACTCCGGATAATGCGTATTTAGTGATTGTAGGAGATGTAAAATTTGATCAGGTGAAACCTTTGATTGAAAAGGCTTTTGGAAACTGGAAAAAATCAAATACTAAATTTGCTGCTTTAGAACCGGCTTCCAATCTTTCCAAAACAGAAGTGAATGTAGTGGATGTTCCTACCGCAGTACAGTCTGTATTGTCGGTAAGCAACCTGAACAGTCTTAAAATGAAGGATCCTAATTACTTCCCTGCTACAATAGCCAACTATATTTTAGGTGGCGGTGGTGAAGCCAGGCTCTTCATGAATCTTAGAGAAAAAAACGGGTTTACTTATGGAGCTTATTCCAGCATGACTGCAAGCAAATATTCTCCGGAATTTTCAGCTGAAACCAGCGTAAGAAATGAGGTTACGGATAAAGCTGTAAAAGAATTAATGAATGAGCTCAATGCCATTTCTACCGTAAAGCCCGAAGAATTGGAAAATGCCAAGGCCAAATTGAAAGGTTCTTTCATCATGTCTCTTGAAAAGCCTGAAACAATTGCAAGATTTGCCGTAAACCAAAAAATTCAGAATCTTCCTTCAGATTTTTATACCAATTATTTAAAGTCTATTGACAAAGTAACAGCTGCCGATGTTTCCAATGCTGTGAAAACAACGATTCTTCCCAACCAAAGCAGAATTTTCATCGCCGGTAAAGCATCGGATATTTCTGAAGGATTAGAAAAATTAGGATATCCTGTAAAATATTTCGATAAAGAAGCGAACCCCGTAGCAAAACCTGCGGCACAGAAAGTAGATACCAGTGTGACTATTGCCTCTGTTGCAGATAAATACATCAATGCCATTGGCGGTTTAGCAGCTGTTCAGAAAGTAACTTCCATCACAGCGGATGCCACTACCAAACTTCAGGGAATGGATATGAGCATGAAGCTTACTCAGGCCAAAGGTGGAAAAATGGCTATGGATATGAAAATGATGGGCAATACCATCCAGAAAATCATTTTTGACGGTAAAGATGGATATGCAGAAACGCAAGGACAAAAAATCCCTCTAAATGACAAGCAAAAGGCTTCTATGGCAGAACCGGAACTTTTCCCGGAACTGACTTTTGCAAAATCTTCTGATTTTAAACTCGCAGGAATTGAAAAATATAATAATGAAGATTCCTACGTGATAAAAGGAGCTAAACAAACCTATTACTACAGTGTAAAAACGGGTCTAAAAACCGGAGAAATAAAAATGGGAGAAGGAGGTGCTATTCCAACCAGTTTTGCAGACTATAAAGATGTTTCAGGAGTAAAGTTTCCGTTTACCATCATCCAGAATATGGGAGGAATGGAAATCAATATGACTGTACAATCCTATGTGCTTAACCAGGCTAAGGATTCTGATTTTAAGTAAAATTTTCAGATATATCAATAAAACGGCAGCAGAGAAGCTGCCGTTTTATTTTTGCCGATAAGATAAAATTCAAATTTGATCCTTAATCTGTATGTAAAAAGAGAATAACGTTCAAGTGGCCTTAAAGCAGTCTAAAGATGTAATGCATCGCCTGTTTTGCTGTTTATACTTTCTTTCCATCTTAAATTTTAAGCTCAAAAGTATTGTCTGATCTCTAAACTTTTGCACTTGATTCACATTTACTGTCATCTTTTTTTGTCGTTCAGTAAAAAAAGGTTAAATTTGCCCATTCAAAAAGATATCAGAATTAATGGATACTATATTTACACTATTGATGGTTCTTATTATGATTGCCAGTGTTTTATTGGTGATTGTTGTTATGGCTCAAAATCCTAAAGGAGGAGGCCTTTCCAGTACATTCGGAGGTGCATCATCTGCACAGTTCGGAGTACAAAGAACCAATGATTTCATGGAAAAAGCAACATGGACTCTAGGCGGAACAATCATTGTTCTTATTCTTTTAAGTGTTGTGATTACCGGTAAACCGTCACAAGCGGCTCCTGCACAACAACCTGTAAAAAAGGAAGCTCCGGCTAAGCAATCAGCTCCTGCTTCTTCTACAACTACAGCTCCGGTTCAGGCTCCTGTAACCCCAGCTAAATAAGAAAGTTATTACTTTACATAGAACAAAAGCAACTCAAATTGAGTTGCTTTTTTATTTTAGCTTGATCTTTTCAACCTGGTGTCGGAGTTTCAATCCTGCCTTTAAGAATGAATACTGTACAGGCTTTTCTTCTTTATAATACTTGTCAATGAAAATCTGCATGGCTCCATAAAACCTTTTCAGATAGACATCATCTTTAATGGTACTTTCACCTTTATGATGAAGGATGGAAGCCTTACCATAATAATAGTTTGTATAATGATTTCTCAACAATGTATAGCAAAGGTCTATATCTTCCCCATACATAAAATAAGCTTCATCCAGCCCACCAATCTGTTGGTACACTTCATTCTTAATCAATAAAAAGGCTCCTGTGATGACTTCTACTTCAGCAACAGCATACTCCTCAATATCGCTTCTGTAATATGATTTTGAATTATTTTTCTTAAAATTGACAAACAGCTTCTCAAAAGAATTAAACATATCCGGTACTGATCGTTTACTTTCAGGCAGAAAATCTCCCTGAGCGTCATGCATGCGTACCCCAAGGCACCCGAAATCAGATTTAGAATCTGCAAAATCCAGCAGCTCCCTCATATAAAAGCCCTCCAATTCTGTATCCGGATTAAGGAGCAAAACATATTCTCCTTTCGCTAAACTGATCGCCTGATTATTTGCTTTGGAGAATCCTCCGTTAATCTCAGAAGAAATAAAATGCACCATTGGAAATTCCGCAATAAGGTCTCTCCAGGAGGTATCTGTAGAAGCATTATCCATAACAATAACCTCAAAATCCACTTCTTTTATATACTTTTGGATAGACAAAAGACAGTTTCTGAGTAATTGGGTAACATTGTAGTTAACAATAATAACAGACAACTTCATATTAATCCTTTTCGTTGTACGGTAACCTGTTGATAATAGATCTTCCCAATGAAATTTCATCGGCATATTCCAACTCATCTCCTACTGAAATTCCTCTTGCAATGCTTGAAAAATTTACATTAAAATTTTTGAATTTTTTGTAAATATAATAAGCAGTGGTATCTCCTTCCATGGTGGCACTCAAAGCAAAAATAAATTCCTTAACCTTGGTTTCATTTAATTTTCTTTCAATACTTGGAATATTCAGCTGGCTTGGTCCTACTCCTTCCATTGGAGAAATCTTCCCTCCCAAAATCAGATATTTCCCTGTATATTTTCCTGTATTTTCAATAGCTATCACATCTCTGACATCCTCAACAATGCAGATCAATTCGCCGTTTCTCTTCTCATTACTGCAAATCTCACAGATATCAAAATCAGAAAAATTATGACATTCCTTACAGTACTTAATTTCATTAACCAGATTAATCAGTGAGTTCCCAAGGCTCACGGCTCTTGAGTTCGGCTGTTTCAATAAATGTAATGCTAATCTTAAGGCTGTCTTTCTGCCAATCCCGGGTAAACCTGAAATCTCATCAACCGCCTTTGCCAGCACTTTACTTGGGTAATCCATAGATACAAAAATAAGGATTATAGTTGAGGAAAAGTGATAATTTATCAGTTATAATTATGAATTATAGATGACGGAACTCAGGTTCTGCGAAGGAAAAATAAAAGGGGATAATCAGACAATAATCAATAGGCTTTGCTGTTCTTTATTTTTTAAAATGTATAATGTATAATGTATAATGTATAATGTATAATTAATATTTGATATTCAAAAATTCTTTTTTATTTACATCTGAGGTCTTTATTCTTTATTCTTTATTCTTTATTCTTGGTTCTTGGTTCTCGACTCTTAACACCCGGCTCCTTACTCTCAATTTCCACACCCATCCCATCTATCTACCCTATTTACATTCTACAGCAAAACATAACTCCCCTCCTATACCCTATAACTCTAAAAAAACCTCTATATTTGCGGCCTAATATGAAAAAAATACACTAACATGGTACTTAAAAACTTAAATTATCCACTGGATTTCAAATTCAAAATCACTACATTAGCAAGTGACTTTAACATTACTGACAAGAATGGAAATTATGTCGCGTATGTACGTCAGAAAATGTTTAAACTAAAGGAAGATGTTGTTGTTTTCAATGACGAGACTAAATCTAAGGAATTGTTCAGAATCAGGGCTAATAAATGGATTGATTTCAATGCTTCTTATTCTTTAAATGACCTTATTGACAATAAAAACTTTGGCAGACTGGCAAGAAAAGGAATGCGTTCTATATGGAAAGCAAGCTATGATGTTCTGGATGCTAATGATCAGCCTAAATTTAAAGTACAGGAAGACAGTGCATGGGTAAGATTCTGGGATAGTTTTGTGGGCGAACTTCCTATTATCGGAATGTTTACCGGTTATTTCCTTAATCCATCGTACACCGTAACAGGTATTGATGGGAAAGCTTATTTTAAATTAAAGAAAATGCCTTCATTCTTTGGAAGAAGATTCCAACTGGATAGATTAATTGACATTGATGATGAAGAAGAAAGCTTAGTAATCCTTTCATTATTGATGATGACCCTTTTGGAAAGAGCAAGAGGTTAAGAATATAAAACCACAAACCAATGAAATACCTAATCATTTTTTTCTCTGCGTTTCTATTAGTAGCCTGTAAAAAGGATAAAGAAACAGTTTCAGGGACCGCTCCAGCCGATTCTTTAAGTATTGTGAAAGACTCTGCAGCAACAGATACTTCTTCAGGAAAAATTCTGGTTGGAAACATACCTTTTCCAAAAGAAATTAAAGAATGTTCATGTTATTTTGCCATTAATAAAGCTGACTTTGAAGCTGAAAAATACATCTATGCTGATGATGCCGGCAAAACAGCCTATATGAAACTTGACGGTAAAAGACTGGCTATGAACCTGATCTCTTCAAGCGATATGGAAGTGGATGAAGAACTGACCAAAGAAATAGAAAATGGTGATTATAAAATCTCTGTAAAAGGTAAAAAAATAAAAGGCGAAGAAGCTTTACTGTTTGAGGGCACGCTGACGATTGAAAAACCGGATGGAACGGTTTTCACGACACCTATCTACGGAGAATGTGGATGTTAATACAACAAAAAGGGTAAAAGGCCGATTCACAAATTAGGTTTTGGCTCATTTACAATTCATAAAAAATGCTTCTGTATCCTACGGAAGCATTTTTAATTTCGTAAATTTGAGAAAAATAAATTTCAATGGCATTATCTAATATAGAACCGCAGATAATCTGGAAAAACTTCTCCAAATTAAATGCAGTTCCAAGACCATCAAAAAAAGAGGAAAAAGTAATTGCTTTCATCAAAGGATTTGGTGAAGACCTTGGACTGGAAACTACTGTAGATGAAGTAGGAAACGTAATTATCAAAAAACCGGCTACTGCAGGAATGGAAAACCGTAAATCTATTGTGTTGCAATCACACCTGGATATGGTTTGCCAAAAGAATAATGATGTCAATTTTGATTTTGAAACAGAAGGTATCAAAATGGAAATTGATGGGGACTGGGTAAAAGCAAAAGGAACAACTTTAGGAGCTGATAACGGTTTAGGGGTAGCTACGATCATGTCTATTCTTGAAAGCTCTGATATCCCACACCCTGCTTTGGAAGCTTTATTCACTATTGATGAAGAAACAGGAATGACCGGAGCAATTGGTTTAAAACCAGGTCAATTACAAGGGGAAATTTTATTGAACCTTGATACGGAAGAAGATGATGAGATTGACATAGGCTGTGCAGGAGGTGTAGATGTTACCATTACTCAAAGCTATGCGACGGAAGCTCCAAAAGGACAAACGGTAAGAATTGAAGTAAAAGGATTACAGGGAGGACACTCCGGAATGGATATCCACAAAGGATTCGGAAATTCAAATATTATTCTGGGAAGACTTCTTTACAGCGGTTTAGAGAAACAAAATATTGAATTGATCTCTATAGACAGCGGTGGATTAAGAAATGCTATCCCAAGAGAAGGTGCTGCAATCATTGCGGTAAGAAACGCTCAGGAATTCATAGAAGAAGCTACGGCTCTTAAAAAAGATATCTTAGAAGAATTCGCTTCAGTAGAACCTGGAATTCAGATTAATATTGAAAATTCCACCTCATCGGATAAAGCTATTTCTGAAGCTGATTCAAAAAAAGTAATTCTTACATTGAAGTCACTTCATAACGGAGTATACAGAATGAGTCCGGATGTGGCAGACCTTGTAGAAGCTTCTAATAATGTAGCAAGAGTTGAATTAAAAGGAGGTGAACTTAAAATCTTAAACCTGACAAGGTCTTCTGTAGATTCGTCTAAATATTCTGTAGCAGAGCAATTAAAATCTGTAGCAGAACTAGCCGGAATGGATGTGGTATTCAGCGGTTCTTATCCGGGATGGAAACCAAAACCGGGATCAGAGATCGTGCAGCTTATGGAGAAAATCTACACTGAAAAATTCAGTGAGAAACCTCATGTAGTAGCTTGCCACGCAGGATTGGAATGTGGAATTATCGGAGCCAACTATCCTGAAATGGAAATGGTAAGCTTCGGGCCAACCATCAGAGGGGCACACTCTCCTGATGAAAGAGCTAATATTCCTTCTGCTCAGAAATTCTGGAGCTTTTTAAAGGATATCTTAGCTAATATTCCTCAAAAATAAAATGGTAATATAAACGATATTTAATATCCAAAGTCTTATGATTTTGGATATTTTTAATTTTATAAAAAGCATTTAAAATATGAAAAGTATAACAGTTTTTTGTGGCTCAAGTTTCGGGTCAGATAAAATTTATGAAGAACAAGCTTTTTTACTGGGCCAAACCTTAGCCAAGAAAAATATACAATTGGTTTATGGCGGTTCGGAAACAGGTTTAATGGGAACAATAGCCAATGGTACTTTAAGTGAAAACGGAAAAGTAACAGGGGTTCTTCCTCAATTTTTGCAATCCAAGGAAATCGCGCACAAGAACCTCACTGAGCTTATTCTTGTAGAAACGATGCACGAAAGGAAAACCAAAATGAATGAGCTCTGTGACGGGGTGATCGTTCTTCCGGGGGGCTACGGAACCTTGGAAGAATTTTTCGAAATGATTACCTGGGCACAACTCGGACTTCACAAAAAGCCCATTGGTATTTTGAATATTGACGGTTTTTATGATGACTTGATCAAACTGGTTCAAAATATGGTCGATAAAGTATTTTTAAAACAGGTTAACAAAGATATGCTTCTAATCAGTAATACGATTGATGACCTGCTGGAAAAAATGAATACCTACCAGCCTCCTACAGTTGGAAAATGGATTTCTAAAGAGGAAGTTTAATTATAAAAAGAAGGAATATTTTTGGAGTATTCCTTCTTTTTATAGATCCATCATTATTTCTTAGACATAGTTTAGTATTTTTGCAATTAAATTTTTATCACTATCAAAAGAAATAATACCATGAAAAATGTATTTCTAACAGGCTGTCTATTTTTAAGCCAGATCGGTTTCGCCCAATTTAATTACCCAAAAACTCCGGAAAAACCTGCAACGGATGATTATTTTGGAACAAAGATTACTGACAATTATCAATGGCTGGAAGACCTGAAAAGTCCTGAAGTAAAAACATGGTTTAAGGCCCAGTCAGACTATAGCCATATTATTATTGATAAAATCCCCAATCGTGATGCTCTTTACAATCGTATGAAGCAGGTTCAGGAAATGGGAGGCGACTCTTACGGCTACGCAACACAAAGAGGAAACCTTTATTTCTATGTTAAGACGAAAAAAAATGAAAAGCTCTCCAAGCTTTACGCCAAAGATGTTTCTACAGGAAAGGAAATTTTGATTTTTGATCCCGAAACCTATAAAAAAGATGCACAGATCACTAACTTCACGGTAGATACCAAAGGGAATCAAATAGCCTTATTATTTTCTAAGTCCGGGAGTGAGATTTGTGAGCTTAGAATTTTAGATTTAAAAACTAAAAAATTCCTTGATGATGTACTGGCTCCTATTTGGAGTGAGTTTAATTTTGAGTTCACCCCCGACGGGCAATATATAACCTATACTAAAATGAGTACAGGAGATCCCAATAGCAATATGCTTTTGAAAGAAATGAAGGCTATGATCCATGAGATCGGTACCAACCAGGACAAAGATATTGTATTGGGAGCAAGAGAAGAATATCCTGAACTTAGTATTCTGACAGAACAGTTTCCTGAAGTTTCCTTTAGTGATGATTATAATTCCATAATCTTAAGAATAGGTTCTACGAAATCAGAAAGCCCCGTATTCTATGCACCCTTCTCTTCCATTAAAGATAAAAAAATCAAATGGAAACAAATCGTAAAACCATCGGATGATATCGTACAAACGTTCATCAGCGGAGATCAACTGTTTTACCTTAGCCATAAGAATGCACCAAATTATAAAATAGGATTAACCAGTCTATCAAACCCCGATTTCGATAATGCTAAAGTTATCGTTCCTGAAAGCAGTTCTGTAATCACCTCTATTCACAGCTCTAAAAATTATTTAGTCTACTCACTAAGCAATGGAATTATTCAGGATAAGTACCTGATAGATCTTAAAACACTGACCAGAAAAAAAGCACCTCTGCCTAGCGGAATCAATTATTCCGCTGCTCTTAATGCCCGTGAGAATGACAATCTACAATGTTATAACAGTAATTGGCTTACTCCTGCTACCTTTTACGATTATAGCCCTGAAAATGATAAAGCGATAAAAAGCAAGTATTTCAACGGAGACAGCAACTACCCGGATTATTATGCATCGTACGAAGTAAAAGAAGTGGAAGTAAAAAGTCATGACGGAACCATGGTTCCTCTTTCTATTATCTATCCCAAAAACATAAAAATGGATGGAAGTACCCCTGCTTATATTACCGGATATGGCGGTTATGGAATATCTTCTACACCTCGTTTTTCCAATAGACTATCAGTATTGCTTGAGCAAGGTACAGTAGTGGCTGTAGCCCATGTAAGAGGAGGAGGTGAGAAAGGTGAAAATTGGCACAAAGACGGAATGAAAGCTAAAAAGCCTAATACCTGGAAAGACTTCATTGCGTGTTCGGAATATCTTGTTAACCAAAAATATACCTCTCCTTCAAAACTCATTGGAAATGGAGGCAGTATGGGAGGTGTTCTTATCGGAAGAGCCATTACAGAAAGACCTAATTTATTTGCCGTTGCTATCGCTGAAGTAGGAATGACCAACGTACTCCGTTCACAGAACTCAGCTAACGGAGCCAATCAGATTCCGGAAGTCGGAAGTTTAAAAGATCCTGAAGACACCAAGCACCTTATTGAAATGGACGCTCAAAGCAAGGTAAAAAAGGGGATAAAATATCCAGCTGTTATTGTCAGTACCGGAATGAACGATTCTAGAATTACCCCTTGGGAACCTGCAAAATTTGCTGCCGTATTACAGAACAGTACATCTTCCGGTAAACCTGTTTTATTATATGCGAATTATGAAAATGGCCATTTCACGAGTGATCTTGAAGTCGTCTTCAAAGAATATGCTGATGTTTTTGCCTTTGCATTATGGCAGGTGGGACACCCGAAATTTCAACCGGCTAAGAAATAAAAGTAAATAATTCATAAAAACAAAACCCGTCCGAAATCATTCGGGCGGGTTTTTATTAAGATTAAAAAATATTTTCTAAGGATAAGGGGCAATTTCCACTTCAAGTCCTTCCATTGCATCTGCAATATGTAACTGGCATCCTAATCTGCTGTTATCTTTCACATGGAAAGCTTCAGCCAACATAGCATCTTCTTCATCTCCCATTGGCTCTAAGCCCGGATCATTAATCACATACACCTGGCAGGAAGCACACATAGCCATTCCACCACATACACCAATAGTACCTTCTTCAGCTAATTCATACGAACGGATGATTTCCATTAGATTCATGGACATATCCGTAGGAGCAATAACATCGTGGGTTACACCTTCTCTATCGGTGATTTTAATATTAACATCTGACATAATTCTGCAAAATTAGTCAATTTTTTTCACAACAGCCTTCTCTGCTTCTTTACGGCTTCCGTCAAATCCGTCTACTCCACTTACTGTAGTATATTTCAATACGAATTTTTTCCCTGGATTTAATCTGTTGTAAACACTTTGACACATCAATGTAGCCTCATGGAAACCACAAAGAATTAACTTCAGTTTTCCAGGATAGGTATTGATATCTCCGATGGCATAAATACCATCAATATTGGTTTGGTAATCAAGAGCGTTATTAACAACGATCGCATTTTTCTCAATTTGTAATCCCCAGTTTCCGATCTCACCCAATTTTGGAGTTAATCCGAATAATGGAATAAAATAATCCGTTTCAATATCATAAGCTTCCCCACCATCCTTTTGTACAGTGATCCCTTCTACTTTTCCGTCACCTTTAATACCGATAACTTCAGCAGGAGTGATTAATTTGATTTTCCCCTGGTTCTTTAAATCCTGTACTTTTTCTACAGAATCCAAAGCTCCTCTGAACTCATTTCTTCTGTGGATCAAAGTAACTTCACTGGCTACATTAGAAAGGAAGATACTCCAGTCAAGAGCAGAATCTCCACCTCCGGCAATAACAACTTTCTTATTTCTGAAGTGTTCAGGTTCCTTAACGAAATATTCAAGTCCTTTTTCCTCATAATCAGCTATATTTTCGAATGTAGGTTTTCTAGGCTCGAAAGTTCCTAATCCTCCTGCAATAGCAATAGCCTTACATCTGTGAACAGTCCCTTTGTTTGTAATCACCTCAAACCATTCATCATCAACCTTTGTATAAGAAACAGCTGTTTCCCCTAAAGTAAAACCAGGCTGGAACTGTTTGATCTGCTCCATAAGATTATCCACCAATTCTCCAGCATTCACTGAAGGATACCCCGGAATATCGAAAATAGGTTTTTTAGGATAAAGTTCCGCCAATTGCCCTCCCGGTTGAGGAAGCGCATCGATAATGTGGCACTTCATTTTTAATAAACCAGCTTCAAAAACTGCAAAAAGTCCTGTAGGTCCTGCACCTATGATCAATATATCAGTGGTTATCATAATGTTTAGATAATTTAATTATACTTGTAACTGCAAATTTACTAATTTTAATGCGAAGCATATTTAATTGATTCTAAATAAAAACCTGAGATTTGTCAAATAACTATCTTTTAAGATATTAAATTTGGCAATATTTTTGTAAATGACATAACTATGAAGAAAATCTTAAATCTTTTTGCTGTATTTATATTCGCTTTGGGCTCGGCCCAGCTTACCAATATAGCAGATGGTGAATCTATTACTTTCAGAATCCACTATGGCTTTCTGAATGCCGGTAGCGCCAACCTTACCACCCAAAAAACCAACTACAAAAACATTCCTCACCTCTATGTAAAAGGTACCGGAAAAACTACTGGAGCTGTAAAAGCATTTTTTAAGGTGGAAGATTTATATGAAAGCTTCATCAATATAGAAACGGGACTTCCGAGTTTTTATGTAAGAAATGTACGGGAAGGAAGCTATCGTCAGCACTTTGAGACCGCCTTTAATCACGATAACAATACTTTGATACTAACTGATAAAAAAGAGCCTGCTAATGGCTCCAAGGTTATAAAATCAGTAAAAGGAGTTCAGGATATGCTATCCTCTTTTTATTATCTGCGAAGTAAAGCACCGGACGAATTAAAAGTAGGAACGGTCATCAATATGAATGTATGGATTGATGACGAAATGTTTCCTTTCCAGCTGAAAGTTACCGGAACAGAAAACCTGAAAACAAAATTCGGGACGATCAACTGTCTTAAAATTATTCCCTCTGTAAAAAGCGGAAGGGTATTTAAAGAAAAAGAAGGAGTAACGATGTGGGTTTCCAATGATTCCAATCACATCCCTATGCTGCTGAAAGCAGAATTGGCTGTAGGTTCCCTGAAAGCAAGTATTGATGATTTTAAAAATGTAAAATATCCATTAAAGTTTAGCAAATAAACTTTAGTTTTTTAAATAACAAGTGTCTGTAATTTTTTACAGACATTTTTATTTTCCCCATGTAATATATCCCGGATTTCAATTGTCTTTATTATAACAACAGGAAAATACTGATGCTGTACTGATAAAGGAGCAAGAAGTAAGATTCCCCCTTTACAGCAAACAGGACACGTGTAAATTTTTCAATAAGATCTGTTTTTAATTACGTTTTGTTTCTTAAGTCAGTAATTAAAAACAAAAACCTCCGGAAATTCCGGAGGTTTGTTTTTTATAAAGATTTAAACTGTTCCAATGTTCTGATATCATTTTCAAAGAACATTCTGATATCACTCATTTGGTAAAGAAGCATGGTAATTCTTTCAATACCCATTCCGAATGCATATCCTGAATATTTCTCAGAGTCGATATTTACGTTTTTAAGAACGGCAGGATCTACCATTCCACATCCCATAATTTCCAGCCAGCCTGTTCCTTTCGTGATTCTGTAATCGGTTTCAGAATTTAATCCCCAATATACATCAATTTCAGCACTCGGCTCTGTGAACGGGAAATAAGAAGGTCTCATTCTGATTTTAGATTTTCCGAAAAGTTCTGTTGTAAAGAACTGAATGGTTTGTTTTAAATCAGCAAAACTTACATTCTCATCAATATATAAACCTTCTATCTGATGGAAGATACAGTGAGAACGTGAAGAGATGGCTTCATTTCTGAATACTCTTCCCGGAGATAAAATTCTGATTGGCGGCTGATTTTCTTCCATATAACGGGTTTGTACGGAAGAAGTATGCGTTCTCAAAAGGATATCCGGATTCTGCTCAATAAAGAAAGTATCCTGCATATCTCTTGCCGGGTGATATTCCGGAAGGTTAAGCGCCGTAAAGTTATGCCAGTCATCTTCAATCTCAGGACCATCCGCTACTGCAAATCCAATTGATTTAAAGATTTCAATAATTCTGTTTTTCACCAGATTGATCGGATGTCTTGAACCCAATTCCAATGGAAAAGCAGGTCTTGTAAGATCTTCTTTTTCTATAACAACAGAAGATGCGGAAGCATTTTTCAAATCTTCCAATTTTACAGCCACAGCTTGTTTCAAAGTATTGATCTTCTGTCCGAAATCTTTCTTCTGCTCGTTAGGAACTTCTTTTAATGTTTCGTAAAAATCATTAAGAACTCCTTTCTTACCGCTGTACTTAATACGGAAGTTTTCTATCTCTTCTTTAGATGTAGTATTGAAGCCGTTTACCTCGATCAGTAGTTCTTCTATCTTTTCTATCATTATTTTACCCTTTCAAAATGTTTTGCAAAAATACGATTTTAAGTTTAATAATTAATTGACTCATAAAAAAATCTGCCTCTTTTTCGGGAGGCAGACTTCAATCACTTATTTCACTTAAATAAAAAAATTATTTCTTTTCTAAAGCTTTAACGCTGATCTGAAGAGTTACCTCATCTTTAAGAACCCCGTTTTCAGCCGGAGCCTGGAATTTCACCCCAAACTCTTCTCTTTTAATATCCTTCGGTTCAGTTGCTACGCTCACTTCGCCTTCTTTTACAGAAACATTGGCTTTAAACTGAACTGGTTTTGTAATTCCCTTAATGGTTAGGTTTCCATCTAAAAGCGTATTATAATCACCTTCTGTAGACGGTGTTACTTTTGTAATTTCATAAGAAGCTGTCGGGAATTTCTCTACTTCAAAGAAATCACCACTTTTAAGATGACCATTTAGTTTTCCTAAATCTTCAGGACTGTCTTTTAAATCCACGGAAGTTAAAGAATTCATATCAGCAACAAATTTACCGCTTTCCAGTTTTCCATCTTTTACGGTAACATCACCACTTTCAAACTTGATCGTTCCAAAATGACTGGTATTTTCAGATTTAAATACCTTGTACCCTTTCCACTCAACTTTACTGTTTAGCGTATCCAAAGTATACTGGCTACCATCTTTGGTAGTGGTCACTTCATTACTTTCGCTGGTAAGCGGTTTGTCTTTTTTACAAGAAATGACAACAGCCGCCACAAATAAAGCAGGAATAACTAATGAAAACAGTTTTTTTCTCATCTTTGATATATTTTTATTACTCCCGCTAATATAATAAAAAAAAATGTGTTTTCATAAAAACCTTACATTTGTAATATGCTATTAGAAATTAACAATTTATTTTTCTCCTACACCAAAGATAATCCCCTGTTTCAAAACCTTAACCTCAGGTTTGAAGAGAACAGAATTATTGCTCTTGCAGGAGAAAGCGGATGCGGAAAATCTACCCTTCTCAGCCTTATTTATGGGCTTTTTGATTGGGGAAGTGGCGAGATCATTTTTAACGGAACCCGGCTTTTAGGGCCCAAAGGAAATCTTGTTCCCGGGGAGTCTGAAATGAAATTTGTAGCACAGAATTTTGACCTTATGCCTTATGCTACCGTAGCCGAAAATGTAGGGAAATTCATTTCTAATATCAACTTAACTCAAAAAAAAGAAACTGTAATGGAACTCCTGGAAGTGGTAGGACTTCAGGAATTTGCTCATGTACTTCCTAAAAACTTAAGCGGAGGACAACAGCAGAGAGTTGCCATTGCCAGAGCACTTTCCGTACTGCCCAAACTGCTTATCCTGGATGAACCGTTCAGCAATCTTGATTTTCCAAGAAAAATTGAGCTTCGTGAGCGACTTTTCCGATATGTAAAACAACAGGGTATTTCTTTGATTATTTCTACCCACGAGCTTCAGGATATTATGCCATGGCTTGATCAGATCGTTATTCTTCAGGACGGAAGACTAATTCAGAATGACAGTCCCGAAGAGACTTACAGAAATCCTTACAACACATATGTTGCCAAGCTATTTGGTGAAGTGAATATCTTCAGTGAAGATGAAGCCCAGACGTTTGGGTTATCAAAGTTTTCTTATTATCCCAAAGAAATAAGAATCTCCCAAGATGGGCTTAATGCAGACGTTCTTGAAAGCCGTTTTGCAGGAAATTATTATTGGAACAAAATTATGGCGAAGGATAAGGAACTGGTCATCTATACTGATGAAAAATTAGTGGATACAATTACGATAGCATTTGAATAAATACATTCAATACATAAGTCTGTTTTATTGTTGGTTATTCACCCCCTCCTTTGCTTTACCAGCAGTCTTTATCAATATATAACTCAAAGATAATCTTACACTTATCCACAATTTGTGGATAAAAAAAATACAAACATAAGAAACTGTTTATGAAACTTTTTCTTACATTTGTATTTCCACAGCATAAGGAAATTTTTGGTTAATTCTCTTTCTGCCTTCCTAGACCAGACATTAGCAGTCTTGCAATTAGGTCTATTGAAAGATTACACTGTCCAATCTTTTCCTTTTTTTATATCCGGGCGATAAGCATCAATTTTTTTAAATCAATGGCTTATGCTTTCTTTACAAATTCCGACTTTAAAGCCATTGCTCCAAATCCATCTATTTTACAGTCGATATTATGATCACTTCCCGGTCTTAAGCGGATATTTTTCACTTTAGTACCAGCTTTTACAGGTTTTGGTGCTCCTTTTACAGGAAGATCCTTAACCACTACTACAGAATCTCCATCCTGAAGTTCATTACCGTTTGAATCCAATATTTTTCCTTCCGAAGCCGTTTCAGAAGCAACTTCTTCAGGGTTCCATTCATAGAAACACTGGGAACATACCATCATATTATCACTTGGATAGGTAAACTCCGAGCTGCATTTTGGGCAAAGTACTGTATCACTCATATTTTAATTTTTTGCAAAGGTAGAGCTTTTTGTATGATAGAGTCAAGACCAATGAGTAAGATAAAGGGTTTCGGATGTCAGATGTTAAATACTAGACGTAAGGAAAAGAATAATTTCAGAACATTCGAAAAGAATAATTGACAGTAAAGCAAATCCGTTATTCCATGGATTTTAAAACCTCAATTTAGCGCCCTTAATCTGGTAACCCGAAACCCGGACACCTCAAGTGTCAACTTTAATTCGTATTTTTGCAGATTCAAAACAGCGAAGCAAACTTATGGAACTTATTCACAGAAACTTAGCGATCGGAATTCACGATGCTTTACAAGAAACATTTTTCGAGAAAAATAAATACGCTGATAAAGTAATCGAGAGACTATTAAAAGCTAACAGAAAATGGGGAAGCCAGGACAGAGCCGTTGTTTCCGAGATTTTCTACAATATTATCCGTTGGAAAAAACGCCTTGAGTACTATATGGGCGAAGGTATAAAGCCCAACAATATTTATAAACTTATCATTGCATACCTGCTTTGGAGCAAGACCAACTATAAAAAGTTTGAAGAATTTGACGGTATTAAAATTGCTGACATTCTTACTAAACTTAAAAAGAATACAGTTCCTACAAAAGCAATAGAGCATTCTATCCCTGAATGGTTAGCAGAAACTCTTGAAAAAGAATTAGGTGCTAAATGGGAAAGAGAAATGATTGCCTTGAACGAACAGGCCCCTACAGTTCTTAGAACCAACTCTTTAAAAACAACTACTAAGGAACTTATTTCTGATCTTTCTGATGAAGGTGTTACAGCTTTCTCTATCAAGAATTATCCTGATGCCGTTCAGCTGGAAGAGAAAAAGAATGTATTCCTTACAACAGCATTTAAGGAAGGTTTATTTGAAGTTCAGGATGCATCTTCGCAAAAAATCGGTTATTTCCTTGATGTAAAAGAAGGTCAGAGAGTGATTGATGCTTGTGCAGGAGCAGGTGGAAAAACACTTCACCTGGCAGCATTAATGAAAAACAAAGGTCAGATTGTGGCATTGGATATCTTTGAATGGAAACTGGCAGAATTGAAACGTCGTGCAAAAAGAGCGGGAGCCCATAATATTGAAACCCGTATGATTGCTGATAATAAAGTTATCAAGCGTCTTCACGAGAAAGCAGACAGACTTTTAATTGATGCACCTTGCTCAGGCCTTGGTGTTTTAAAAAGAAACCCTGACAGCAAATGGAAAATTGATCAGGCTTTTATTGACAGAATTAAAAAAGAACAACAGCAAATCCTTCAGGATTACTCCAAAATGCTTAAAGTAGGAGGAAAAATGGTATATGCAACTTGTTCTATCCTACCGTCTGAAAATAATGGACAGGTAGAAGAATTCTTAAAAAATAATCCGGGATATAAAATGATCAAGGACGAAAAAGTAATGCCAAGTGAAGGGTATGACGGATTCTATATGGCTTTGATTGAAAGACTATCTTAGTCGTTTTCCCTACCCTATAAAAACAAAAGCTACTCCATTTTGGAGTAGTTTTTCTTTTTTTTAATACACGCATGTAACATTTCCGCTCTATTGTCTACCTATTCTATAGATTATAACCGTTTTGATGCTACGGAAAGTTAAAATAACTTTGTAGCAAATTCGTGTATTTATGTTTAGAAGAATTATTTTTTCCATTGTCACCATTTTCTTAATGAGTCTGATTTCTGCACAGACTTATGAAATCCAATATCAAAGTTCCTATAACGGGAAATTACAATCCGATCAGCCTGCTATAATAGCTTGGGTTAACGGAAAAGAAAGCTTTATTCTAAACAGCACAATTAAAGAACAGAAAAGCAGTTATCCTTTTGAGGTGACCAAGATTGAGAGACCCTCCAATACAATTGTTTCCTATGGTTTTTTAAAACCCGGAGAAATTATTTCCAGTTCAGACACAGAGTCTGTAGGAAAACAGAATTTCGAACTCACCAGCGAAACCAAAAAGATCCTGGGTTATACCTGTAAAAAAGCCATTACCAAAGTCAATTCAAATACTATTGAAGTTTGGTATACCAACGATTTAAACCTTAAAGGCGGGCCCTCTGCTTTAGGACAGGATCTGGGGTTGGTATTAGAGGTTGAGAGAAATAAAAATTCATTAATTACCGCCCATTCTATCAAGAAAATAAAAAATACAGGGATTGAAAAGATCATCAATACCCCTATACAGTCCACAGATGTATTAGGATATAAAGATCTGCTTTGGAAAAGCAGATTTACAACATTGAAAGTTTTTGATCAGGAAACGGTCAATTTCTCAGAAGCCTCCAAATCTGATGAGAAGGTAAAAAGATATGCCAACGGAACAATTATCCTTAAAAAGATTAAATTTCCTGCTATTGGGGAAGGCGAAAATATTTTTGCAGAGCTGAAGCAGCAATCGAACGGTGATGCCTACGACAGAACCGGAACTGTTTTTTTTATTCCACAAGACAAAGCATTATCTTTTTTGGATGGTTTAGAGAAAGGAATAAAAACACTTCCTGCCTTTGACAATGGAAACGGAAAACAGTACTACGGAGTATCGGCTACAAAAGATTACAATCCTGCCGTGGAAATGATGAGATTTTTTACTCCTTTTGGAATCCAGCAGTTTAATCATATCCAATTAAAAGGAAAAACCTGGCAAACTATAAATCCTTACCGACAGGATATTACAGAACTGAAACCTTCTTTATCGGGAAAGGAACTTTGGGTAGGAGTATTTATTGGTAATTATGATAAAGGCGGACACAAAGTCAGTCTCGAAATCACGATCCATAAAAGCGATCAGGCTGTTCATAAGAACAATGTGACTATTCCTTTATTCAATACCTTAAATATTATGGAGATGGCGGGTCAGGATTATTCTACGATGTTTAATAAAGATCAGGGTCTTTGGGTTGATTTCACATTAGAAAAAGAAATAAAAAATGCTCAGCTGAGATACACTACAACCGGACATGGAGGTTGGGAAAACGGTGATGAATTTATTCCGAAAGTCAATACAATTTCTATGGATGGAAAAACAGTCTTTTCCTTTGTGCCGTGGAGAACAGATTGTGGTTCTTACCGTTTATACAATCCGGCTTCGGGAAATTTTCAGGACGGCCTTTCTTCTTCAGACCTCAGCAGGTCAAACTGGTGCCCCGGAACGGTTACCAACCCAAACTTCATTCCTCTTGGCGACCTGAAAGCAGGAAAGCACAGTATACAGATCAAAATTCCTCAAGGCCCTACGGAAGGAACAAGTTTCAGTTCATGGAATGTTGCCGGAACCTTACTGGGGGTACAATAAAAACAAAACCTTCTTGCATGAGAATTGCAAGAAGGTAAAAACACAAATGATGAAAAAAAATTATTTCGAGCCACAAAGTAAGGGTTAAAATTCATTAAATAAATTACCATATATTAATAAATATGTCATTTTTATTTTGTATATGGATATTAGAGACATCTGGCTAACGAAAAAAATTAATCAAAAACATATAAATCAATATAAATAGTTAATATTTTTCTTTTTCAAAAACCATTTAATTAAAAAAGTTAACTTTTAAGCATTTTTTATTGTTATTTATAAACAACACATTTACTTTTGTTTCATAAATAATAAGAACATGTGTGGAATTGTATGTCTATTTGACGCCAAACAAAAAACCGAAATATTAAGACCTCAGGTTTTAGAAATGTCAAAAAAAATCCGTCACAGGGGACCGGATTGGAGTGGAGTATTTCAGGATGAGAAAGTTGTTTTTTCTCACGAAAGACTTGCTATTGTGGATCCTACTTCAGGAAAGCAACCCTTATTTACGAAAGACGGAAAAGTAGTATTAGCTGTAAACGGTGAAATCTACAACCATAGAGAATTAAAAGAAGAATTTCCTGATTATGAGTTTCAGACTCAATCCGACTGTGAAGTGATCCTAGCCCTTTACAGAAAATACGGAAAAGATTTTGTTGAAAAACTGAATGGGATTTTTGCATTCGCATTATACGATACTGAAAACGAAGTATACCTGATTGCCCGCGACCATATGGGAATCTGTCCTCTATATCAGGGATGGGATAGAAACGGCAATTATTATGTAGCTTCCGAGTTAAAAGCACTGGAAGGAGTATGCAAAACAATAGAGACATTTTTACCAGGACATTTAGTATACAGCAAAGATGGCAGCGAACTTCAGCAATGGTACACAAGAGACTGGGAAAGTTTCGATCATGTAAAAGATAACACCACTGATATTGCCAAGATCAGAAAAGGTCTTGAAGATGCTGTCCACAGACAATTGATGAGCGATGTTCCTTATGGAGTACTTCTCTCCGGAGGTTTAGATTCTTCAGTAATTTCTGCTATTACTGCGAAATTTGCAAGACAAAGAGTTGAAAGTGGTGACACTCAGGAAGCATGGTATCCAAGACTTCACAGTTTTGCTGTAGGACTTGTAGGATCCCCCGACCTTGCAGCAGCACAAAAAGCGGCAGAACATATCGGATCTGTTCATCATGAAGTCAACTTTACCGTTCAGGAAGGACTTGACGCTGTGCGTGACGTCATCTATCATTTGGAAACGTATGATGTGACAACCATCAGGGCTTCTACCCCAATGTATCTGTTGGCAAGAGTCATCAAATCTATGGGAATCAAAATGGTGCTTTCCGGGGAAGGTTCTGATGAACTTTTTGGTGGATATCTGTATTTCCATAAAGCGCCTAACGCCAAGGAATTCCATGATGAAACCGTAAGAAAACTGAGCAAGCTTCACCTTTATGATTGCCTGAGAGCCAACAAAGCATTAATGAGCTGGGGAATAGAAGGCAGGGTTCCTTTCCTGGATAAAGAATTTATGGATATTGCGATGACTCTTAACCCAAAAGATAAAATGATCAATATCGCTGAAGGTAAAATTGAAAAATGGGTATTGAGAAAAGCATTTGAAGATCTTCTTCCGCCCTCTATTGCCTGGAGACAGAAAGAACAATTCTCAGACGGTGTGGGATATTCATGGATCGATACTTTAAAAGAAGTAGCAGAAAAAGAAGTAACGGATGAAATGATGGCTAATGCAAAATTCAGATTCCCGCTGAACACGCCTCAAAACAAAGAGGAATACCGCTACCGAACTATTTTTGAAGAGCATTTCCCAAGTGAAACAGCAGCTGCAACGGTACCTTCTGTACCTTCTGTAGCCTGCTCCACTCCTATTGCTCTGGAATGGGACGAAGCATTCAAAAAAATGAACGACCCAAGCGGAAGAGCTGTAAAAGTACATGAAACATCTTATTAAGATACAGGTTTAGAGCTTAGGTGATCGAAATTTGAAATATAAGGACAGATCAGAGTGAATGGTAAATCCATACTTATTAATTATGATATTATATTGATTCGTCATTCACTTGCAAAGCAGAATGTACCCTGATTTTGAAAGTTTTTTATTTTAACTTCCACCTTCTATCATCTAACTTCTAATGCAATAATTTATCAATCCTGTAGCAATACAGGATTTTCTTTTGAATTAACGGCAACAATATCGACAGAATTTAGGTGACAATCAAAAATAATATCTAATAAATAATTATATTTGGAAAACGAAAATATCAATTATAAAAAAAATGAGAAGAAACCTTACTGTTTTGTTTGCCTTATTATCTATAAGTTTTGCTTTTGGACAGGGAAAATTTGGCAAATACCTGAATTCAAAAAAGCTGGCTTTAGCCTACAAAAGTGTGAAAGATGTTGATAAAGATGATTATTATCAACAATTCTACTGGCTGGTAAAAGCAGAACAGCTTAAAACGTATCCTCACCTTAAAGATGTAAAACCTGCAGTATTATATGAGTTTGTGAAGAAAGTAAATCCTCAGAACCCTACTAAAAAACTGGATGACAGAAGTAAAGAATTGAGAGCTACAGCAGAATTATCATTGAATCAATATTTTAAGAATAAAAAATTTGAAAACAATTCTGTTTTAATGTATAATCTTGAAACGTATGTAGATCCTTCTAAAGGACAATATTACACGAAAGTTGATCCGGAAAAAATCAAAGAACTGGTTCCAAAAGAATTGTTTGCTTTTAATTCTAACAACAGAAATATGGGAGAAGAGAAAACATATTATCTTTGGATCGATAAGAAAAAAGATGATTTCAACATTGTAGATATCATCCCTAACGAAAAAGAAGATAAGGCCTTCTACACAAGATTAAGACAATATCTTCCAAGTTATAAGTTCTCCAAATATGTTCCTTCTGTAAAAAAAGGAAACAAGTCCGATAAAACAGACGTAGATTATTATTATATCATGCCGTTTGAGCAGAATACCGATAATATTGAATACAAAACAAAAGATTTCAAAACTTATATTCTAAGCCAGTACAGAAAAGCCGGTGATGAGTGGAAAGGAGTAGAAAAACCTAGAAAATAAATCAAAAAGTCCTGTGATATCTCGCAGGACTTTTTTAATTTTATATGGATTTCTTTATCTAAAGATTCAAACTGCTTAAAGCAAGCATTTTTCTTCAAATAAATAAGCCTAGAAGATTTTAGATATTTCAGCCTATATAAAATGACAGAAGCGACAACTCCACAACAGACCTCAATAAAGAAAATTCTTCCACTGATCCTGGCTACAGCGATTTTTATGCAAATGCTGGATTCAACGATTCTGAATACATCTCTGCCCTCCATAGCAAAGGACCTTCATGAATCTCCGCTTAATATGCAGAATGCTATCATCAGCTATGTTCTGACCTTAGCCGTTTTCATGCCTGCCAGTGGATTTTTGGCAGACAGGTTTGGAACAAAAAAAATATTTATTTTTTCTTTAATCCTATTCAGCCTCGGCTCTTTATTCTGTTCCTTGTCTCAGAATCTAACACAACTTGTGATATCAAGGGTTGTTCAGGGAGTTGGGGGAAGTTTAATGACTCCTGTTGGTAAGCTGGCCCTCATTAAAACCTTTGATAAAAATGAATTGCTTAAAGCGATGAATTTTGCCATTATTCCCGCACTTATCGGTCCGGTACTGGGTCCGTTGGTGGGTGGTTATATGGTTGATTATCTTTCATGGCACTGGATATTCCTGATCAATATACCCATTGGAGTTTTAGGAATTGTTTTGGGATTAAAATTTATGCCGAATTATAAATCTGAGAATGTAGATTTCGACTTAAAAGGCTTTTTAATTTTTGCCGCCGCTACTCTGTTGCTTTCGGTTTCGTTGGAACTTTTTGGAGATATACAGAACATCACCCCGGTCCTTCTGGTTTTCATTATGGGCTTCCTGTTTCTTTATTATTACTATAAACATGCAAGAAGAGAAGGAAATCCTATTTTCCCTCTGAATTTATTTCAGGTAAGAACGTTCCGTGTAGGAATTGTAGGAAACCTTGCCACAAGACTTGGAATCAGCTCGGTGCCACTACTCCTTCCGCTGATGATTCAGATTGCCTATAAACAGTCCGCCGTTACTTCCGGATGGATCATTGCTCCAATGGCTTTAACGGCAATTTTCGGAAAGTCCTCAGTCATCAAAATTCTTGATAAATACGGCTATCGGCAGACCTTAATGATCAATACATTCATCATTGGAACCCTGATCTGTCTTTTGGCTATTCCTGACATCCATACTTCTTTATACTGGTTTGTTCCTATTATTGTAATTTTGGGGTTCTTTAACTCTATTCAGTTTACTTCCATGAATACAATTTCCATTGCAGATCTCAGAAATTTTCAGACCAGCAGTGGTAATTCTTTAATATCTGTCAACCAACAGCTCGCCATTGGTTTTGGAATTGCTTTCGGGCTGATTGTTTTAAAAATATTTGAAAATACAGATCTTATCAATGGTGAAATTCACAATGCCTTCCGCTGGACTTTTCTCACCGTAGGAATATTAACTATTTTATCCGGCTTTGTTTTCAGAAGGCTTCATGTTTCGGATGGTAAAAATATGAAATCGAAAGAAGACTAATTCATTTTCAAAAGAAAACACGCACCTATAACACACATTATCTGTTATTTAAATAAAATTCAAAGCTCAACATTTTGTCATTTCTGGTTGATAAAGATGTATGTCCAAACCATATAATATCTCCATGCATCCATTCATTTACCCGGCAGTTTTCATCTTGCGATCATTTTGTGAGTACACCTGTATTTTCTTACGAACTTAACACAGATCAATGTATTTTAGTCTTAGCTATGGTATTTTTGTGTATATAAATCAACAATATTATGGCAACTAAAAAAGTAGAAATTGTAGTATCTCCTAGACCTGCACATTTTGTAGGTGACGGTTTTAGAGTTCATAATTTTATACCGGGAGTACATGGATTAGACATGAAAAGAATGGATCCATTCATTATGCTTGACTACAATTCAAAATTTCATTTTAACGGCACAGATACACCCAGAGGTGTAGGAGTTCATCCGCATAGAGGTTTTGAAACAGTTACCATTGCCTATAACGGAAAAGTAGAACATCACGACAGTGCCGGTGGAGGAGGAATTATAGGTGAAGGTGATGTACAGTGGATGACAGCTGCAAAAGGAGTTTTGCATAAAGAATATCACGAAACTGAGTGGTCAAAAAAAGGAGGAATTTTTCAGATGGTTCAGCTTTGGGTCAATCTTCCTGCAAAAGACAAGATGAGCAGTCCAAAATACCAGGCTATTGAAAATTCCAACATGGAAAGAGTAGATCTAGGGAACAATGGACTGGTAGAAGTTATTGCAGGAGAATATCAAGGACACAAAGGTCCTGCCACTACTTTCACTCCCGTTAACATGATGAATGCAAAACTTAAAGCAGGGGGAAAAGCAGAATTTAATTTCCCGGCACACTTCAATACCACCGCGTTGGTGATTGAGGGAAGTATCATCATCAATGGAGAAGAAAAAGTAAAAGCAGATCATCTGGCACTGTTTAAGAATGAAGGCAACACTTTCACGATCGAAGCTACTGAAGATGCTGTTGTTTTAATTTTAAGCGGTGAACCGATCAGTGAACCTATCTATCCTCATGGTCCATTTGTAATGAATTCCAGAGAAGAAATCATGCAGGCTTTTGAAGATTTTAATACCGGAAAATTCGGTTACCTGGAAGATTAGCAGAATTAAATTTCTCTTAATCTTTACTTATTCCTTTTTTACTAACTTTATATAATGTTAGGTTAACCATAGGATGTTTATTTAATAGACTCAGTATTTAATAAACAATATTTAAAAAATTATTACAGTAGATAATATATGATTTGTTGACGGCCTTACAGACTACAGAAATCTGTAAGGTTTAGTCATCAGTCATTTTTATCCATCAGAGATGATTTTTCAGCCTATCATTTTTAATACCACAGTTTATGAGACCAGAATTTGAAAATATACCTCTTGTAAAAGCAGATACAAGATTTGAAATAGAATTTAACGGACATTATGCATTCATTGATTATCGCGAAACGACTCATCAAATTGCACTTATCCATACGGAGGCCGAGCCTGAGCTTGCAGGAACCGGGGCAGCGGTAGCCGTTGTAGAAAAAACATTGAACTTTATTGAGGAAAGCGGAAAGAAACTTTTACCATTTTGTCCTTACGTTTTCGCTTATATCAAAAAATATCCGGAATGGAAGCGTATTGTTGATGAAAAATTTGAAGGATATCATCAACTTTAATTCCATCCTACAAGTATTTCAATTAAATTAAACCATAAAAAAGTATCATTATACAATGTCAAATATTGGACTTATCATCGAAGAAAAAGCAGCAGATATCGGAAATTTCCTGGTAGGAAGACTTCTTCCTTTCCGTGAGAAAAGAGCGGTAGGCCCTTTCGTTTTTATCGACCATATGGGCCCTTCGGAGCTAAAAGATTATCAAAACCTCGATGTTCCACCACATCCACATATCGGGTTATCAACATTAACTTACCTGCTTGAAGGATCTATTTTTCATAGAGACAGCATAGGAAGTGCGGTTGAAATAAAGCCCGGTGCTGTTAATTGGATGACCGCCGGAAAAGGTGTGGTACATTCTGAGAGAACCCCTGAATATTTAAGACACAGCGATAAAAGGCTTCACGGATTTCAGATCTGGGTAGGTCTTCCAAAGCATCTCGAGCAGTCTGAACCTACTTTTCACCACATCGAAGAAAATGATATTCCGGTTTGGGAAGAGGATGGAATTCAGTACAAACTTATTGCCGGTGAGGCATTTGGAAGAACATCTCCTGTTCCTGTACACAGCAAACTTTTTTTCCTTGAGATTAAAACAAAAGAAGCTAAAAAAATAAGCATAGGAAAAGATCTTTATGGGGAAGCAGCCATGTATGTTCTGGATGGAACAGTAACCACGGATGGAAACTCTTATGGATCAAAACAGCTGATGATTGCGAAGGATACAACACTTTGTGAATTCGAGATGAGTGAAAACGGGACGGTTTATCTTTTCGGAGGAGAACCTTTTGATGAGGAAAGGTTTATATTCTGGAATTTTGTAAACTCTGATAAAGAGATGCTAGACCAAGCTAAAGTAAACTGGAACGATCAGAATCATGAGGCATTTCCTTTGGTTCCCGGTGACGAGCAGGAATACGTTCCACTTCCTAAAGCTATTTTAAACAGAAAATAAATTCAGCCAGCAGTATAAAAAACCATGAAAATATTAGCATTTGCAGGAAGTACTTCTTCCACTTCCATCAACAGAGAACTGGTAAAGTTTGTCTTAAAGGATTTTCAGGATGAAGAGATCAATTTTATTGACCTTAATAATTTCAGCATGCCTGTTTTTTCCGTAGATCTTGAAAAGAAAGGTTTTCCGGATGAAGCGCATCAGTTTCTCCAAGTGATTGAAGACTGTGATGTTATTATCTGTTCTCTTGCAGAGCACAACAGATCTTACAGCGCAGCATTTAAAAATGTTTTCGACTGGGCCTCAAGGATTAATGTAAAGGTATTTCAGAACAAGCCCATGCTTTTGATGAGTACCTCTCCCGGCGGTTATGGCGGCGGAAATGTAATGAATACAGCCAAGACATTTTTCCCTCAGTTTGCAGCAGATATCAAGGATACTTTTTCATTACCAAAATTTTATGAAAATTTTGACCTTGAAACCGGTGTTATCAATCCCGATATGCTGAATGATTTGAAAACTAAGATAGAAAATTTTAAATCTCAGGTAAAAGCTAATGAATAAAGGAAGACTGGAGGCGTTCAGTGACGGCGTTTTAGCCATCATCATTACCATTATGGTACTTGAACTGAAAGTACCTGAAGGTAGTAGCTGGTCTAGTCTCAAGCCTCTTCTTCCTAAATTTCTAGCCTATATTTTCAGCTTTATCTATGTAGGAATTTACTGGAACAACCATCATCATCTGTTTCAGACGGTAAAAAAAGTAAACGGCAGTATTCTCTGGGCGAATCTTCACCTTCTGTTCTGGCTCTCTATGATGCCTATTGCAACAGAGTGGATTGGAACAACCCATTTTGCCAAAAATCCAGTGGCCGCATATGGTTTCGGGCTTATCATGGCTGCTATTGCCTACACCATTCTGGAGCATGTCATCATCCGGTGTGAGGGAGAAAATTCAAAGCTGAAAGAAGCAATACATTCGAAATATAAAGAATACATCTCTATTATATTTTACGTTTTGGGAATCGCTACTTCATTTTTTTATCCTTATATTGCCATAGGTTTTTATTATATCGTGGCTCTCATATGGCTGATTCCGGACAGAAGAATCGAAAAAACATTAAAAGAAAATTAATATGGAAACACACGAATATCCCAACGGCGACATTACTGTCATCTGGCAGCCTCAAAAGTGTATCCACTCGGCTGTATGTGTAAAAATGCTTCCTAAAGTCTATAATCCTAAAGACAGACCCTGGATAAAAGCAGAAAATGCAACACCTGGAGAACTTAAAGAACAAATAGATCAATGCCCGTCAGGAGCATTAAGTTATAAATTCAACACACAAAAATAATGGCGGTAACAGTAAAAGCTAGTTTAGGAAAAACAAAATATTATACAGAGGTAACAGCTGGTGATAATAAAATCATCACTGACGAACCTATTGATAAAGGTGGGCAGAACAAAGGTTTCAACCCTATGGAAATTCTGGCAACCTCTCTGGCTAGCTGTACAGCGGCCACTTTAAGAATGTATATCGAAAGAAAGGAGTGGGATGTGGAAAACATCAATGTAGAGGTAGAGCTTGAAAATTATCCGCTGACCAAAAGAGCAATTTTCAAAAGAGACATTACCTTTGAAGGAGTTCTGGATGATGAGCAGATGAAAAGACTGCACACTATTGCCGATGCCTGCCCTGTTCATAAAATACTAACCAACGATATAGAAATACTAACTAAATTCTCATAACATGATCGAAGTAAAACAAAACAACGACGAGAAACACGGAAGTTTTGAAGCTTTCATAGATGGAAGACGCGCAGGAATGATGACTTACACTTGGGCAGGAGAAGAAAGATTTATTATTGACCACACTGAAGTGGAAGAAGCCTACAACGGAAAAGGAGTAGGTAAAGAAATGCTTTTGGCAGCTGTAGATTTTGCCAGAAAGAACGGCAAGAAGATTATCCCCCTCTGCCCTTTCGCTAAAGCAAGCTTCCAGAAGAGTGAGGAATTACAAGATGTTTTAGTGAATTAATCACTATTCTCCACCCTTACCATATTAACCTTTCAGTACGTATCTGGAAGGTTTTTTATTTTCCTGTTTTAAATGCAAAACCTACAAATATTTCATGTTATCAACCTATAAAAATCGACTGTGAAGTAAATTCCTCATTCACGAGTGATCTTTTTTATATATTTGCTGAAATTTAAAATATAAGCATGAATTCCGGAACTATCCTTTTGCTATTTGTTTTTATCTATTTCATCGGTCTTTTAGTGATTTCTTATTTCACAAGCCGAAATTCTGATAATCAGTCCTTTTTTATCGGTAATAAAAAAAGTAAATGGTGGCTCGTTGCATTTGGAATGATAGGAACCAGCTTAAGTGGGGTTACTTTTATTTCCGTTCCGGGAACAGTCGGAAAAATGACCGGCTCCGAATATATTTTTGGAGGTTTCGAATATTATATGATGGTGATTGGCTTTTTCATCGGGTATTTTATTGTTGCAGCCATACTCCTTCCATTGTATTATAAGATGAACCTTACTTCCATTTACACGTATCTTGGAAAAAGATTTAATGTGGAAGCCCATAAAATAGGATCTATATTTTTTATCATATCCAGAGCTATAGGTGCTACTGCAAGGTTATATCTGGTGGTGAATGTTTTACAGATATTTTTACTTGAGGGATTAGGTGTTCCTTTTTGGGTTACTGCTCTTGTGCTTTTGCTGATGGTTCTTTTATACACCTTTGAAGGCGGGGTAAAAACTATTGTGATTACGGATACATTACAGACCTCTTTTATGATTATCAGTTTGGTGGCGTGTATTGTCTATATTTTATCCAACCTGAATTTATCATTTGGTGAAGCCTATACTATTTTGGAACAGAAAAACTATACCCATTTTATCAATTTTGATCCCAATTCCAAGACATTTTTTCTAAAAACAATTTTGGGAGGAATCTTCATTACGATTGCCATGACGGGTCTGGATCAGGAAATGATGCAAAAAAACATCTCTGTGGATAACCTTAAGAACTCGAAGAAAAACATGCTGACTTTTGCAGGAACGCTTCTGTTTGTAAATCTTGCGTTCTTATTTTTAGGCGGTTTACTTTATCTTTTTGCATTGCAAAACGGAGCAGAATATGGAGTGATAAATTCTGAAACGGTGACCAATATTTTCGGATTTAAAGACGCATCAGGAAATATAAAAAACATTATGGGTGACGACCTTTTCCCGGCCTTATCACTTCAGGGATATTTCCCGATGGCCATTTCCATCATTTTTATTATCGGTTTAATTTCAGCATTATTCCCTTCAGCAGATGGAGCTTTAACTGCTGTGACAAGCTCTTACTGTGTAGACCTTTTAAATCTTAATGAAGACAAAACCAAATCTGAAAAAGAAAAAAAACACCTTCGTATGAAAGTACATTTGATTTTCACCGTGGTTTTCTTTATCCTGATTATGGTTTTCAAAACGATGAATGATAAGTCGATTGTCTATCTTATTATGGAAGTTGCCGGATATACTTACGGACCGCTTTTAGGTCTTTTTGCTTTCGGAATTTTTACCAAATTTAAAATATCAAGAAAATATTCTATTCTTATCGTAACCATTTTAGCTCCTGTCCTTACCTATCTGATCAATTTTGCGGTAACTTCTTATACCGATTACCGGATTGGTGTAGAACTGATTGTTCTGAATGGACTGTTGACGTTTATCGGGTTGTGGATGGTAAAGGATAAACAATATTTAAGAGTGGTTTAACCAGACTCATTGAGCCAGTATTAGCTCAATAACCTGATAAATAATAAAAATAATAAAGGCTGTTTTACAAGTAAAACAGCCTTTATTGTATAATTAATATGGTATTTATTCTTTAATCCATTTGATGGTTTTATCCATATTTTTAGTTTTAACATTAATTAAATAATCTCCTTTAACTAAGTGGGTTAAATTAAAGGTACCCACTTGATCATGATCCGCTTTATTATTGGACTTGCTCAATACCAATTTTCCACTTACATCATAGATCGCAATATCATAGATTTCATTTGAATTGGTAAACTTGATATTCAGAAGGCCTTTGCTTGGATTAGGATATACTACAAATACATCATTGTTTCCTTTAGTTTCGTTAACCCCTAATACCTTACTAATCGTGAAATTAACAGGGTTAATATTATAAAAGACATTTCCTTCTCCAGCAACCATAATTCTGGCTTGTGCCGTGCTCACATTAGGAATGGTTACAGTTTCAGAGCCATCATTTGGTGTAGAAGCTGCGATCGTGATAGGATATGTAAGACCACCGTCTGTTGAAAGTAAAATACTTACATTGGCACAACTTACAGGAGCTGCAGTTGTATTTGCTACATCCCAGGTTATTGTTTGAGAAGTGTCACCATTCCAGTTTACAGCGGAAGCAGGTGCTGTTACTAAGAATGGTCCTGAATTTCCGTCAACAGTAACAGAGGCATCATCATTGGCAACTCCGCCACAACCGGCATTATTATCTCTTACAGTCAGTCTGAATTCCATAGTTCTTCCATAGGATGGTAAAATTTCTCCTCTGGTAGAAACATTATTGATCACATCGGTAATTTGAGGAAAATATCTGTAAGGAACAGTAGTAGGCATAAATGATCTGAATAAAGGAGCATTTCCGACTGGAGCATTCCAGTTTCCTGCCGGCCCCGTATCATTTTGTTCCCAGCAATAGGTAAGTCCATTATTTTCAGCATCTGTTGCGGAGCCTGTTAATTTAAACGGAGTACTCTTAGGAATGGTATAATTATTCCCGGCATTTACAATAGGAGCTGTATTGGCAGCAGGAATTGTTACCTGGCATGTTGATGACTGAACTGCTGTTGTGATAGACTGGAATGAACGGGTATGAAAAATAGAAATACTATTAGGCGCTAAATTATTTATACTGCCACAAATACCTGCATACGCCATAATGGTGATTCCGCTTCCTGGTTCTACAGCATTACTGCTACTACGATTGCCATTACAACTTGATGTGGTTGCGTTAAAAGTATGAGGTCCCCAAAACTGGTGTCCTACTTCGTGAGCAACATAATCAATATCATAAGGATCACCAACAGGGTTAGATTTGCCTGTAATTCCGCTTGCTTTATAATCAGGATCACATATGCCATAACTGGCTAGTCCACCACCGCCTGTACTAAATGTATGTCCTACATCATAATTTGCAGTTCCAATGATAGCATCAATTTGAGCCTGGCTTTCATCAATTAATGTATAGGCATCATTATTTCCTGCAAAAGGGTCTGTATTGGGATCCGTAAAGATAATACTGGTTTCATTAGGAATTAAGACCAACCTCACAGCGACCTCCTGCTCATATACTCCATTCACTCTGTTGACTGTCGTTACAATCGCAGATAAGGTTTGAGCAACTGTAGGTGTGGCTAACCCTGTGGCGGCTTTTGCATACTCACCGGTACAAGCCACAGCAAACCGGAAAACTCTAATTTGAGTCCCTACGCTTGCGGTAACGGTTTTTTGTACGTTTTTTTTTTCTAATGGTGTATCCTCATCCTTTGTACCGCATATGCTTGGCTGCTTATCAATTAAATCACTTTTTTTGTAAATGATATAATTATTAACGTCATTTTTTACATAAGGATCAATATATGCATCACCACCTACTACAGATTTTATCTGCGCGTGAAACCCGAGTTCCGTAAAATCCAGTTTTACAGTAGCATATGGGTCATCCACCCCCTGTCCTGTAAAAGTAACAATTTGAGGAAACTTATCGGCCAGCTGCGGAGCCATTACCGAAGATTTCCAAATTTTGAATTTTGCTTTGGTCCCGTCCGGCATAGGTAAGACAATAATAGGGGCTTTATCTTTAACATTATTATCTCTCAGTTCCGGAACTGAATTGAAATAACTTTTCATTCCAGCCACATCCAGTTTATAGGTAAGAAACTTCTCGGGCTGTACGGTTCTTTTTTCAGGCTCTGCTTTAATGGACCTTTCATTGATCCCGGTAAAAAAGTCCTGTGCTTTTCCAAGGGAGATGGATAGAATGAAGACCCCCAGATAAAGGAATTGTTTAATTTTCATATTTATAAGTTTGTGGTTTAAAATAACACTCCAAATTACAAATAATTATCAAAACAATAAAATCACAACAAACATTATATTAAAAAAACAGAAAATCAATGGAAGTTTATAAAAAAAGACAAACAAATATGACATTGCTGCAAAATAATCATCCATTTACTTTTTGATCGCGAAAATTTTCTATTTTCCATATTAAGGAGAAGAACGCTTACCTATTCCTGACAGAATTAATGATCGTAAGCTTCTCAGAATTGTCTATTTTAGATATCTTTGCAGCAGATAACAAGTATAACCCCATAAAAAAACAAAATTAAAAACTATGAAAAAAATCATTTCAATTTTCGTCTTCATATTAACCCTAGGCTTTGTGAATGCTCAGGATAATTTTGAAGTTTCTACTTTAAGAATTGGCCCATATAAGGTTTTCATGCCAAAAGCTGAAGCTGAAAAAATTTCCGGTACAAAACTGAAGACTTCAGACGGAGATAAAAAAAACATTGTAAAATACAGCGGCGAAACAATCCAAATTGACATTTTCGATAATTACATTAATGAGGCTAATCCAAGCGTTCCTTCCGTTACTTATATGACTACCTCCAGTAAAAAGTTTAAAACTAAAAGTGGAATTGGAGTGGGAAGTACCAGAGATGACCTTATCAATGCTTATAGAAATTATTCCAACTTTAGCGTACGCCCGGATTGGGATCAAAATGGAAAACCGATAAAGGATACCGGTTATTTCACCCTGGAAGACAGCGATGCAGGAACACAGCTAAATTTTAAATTTGTTAATAATATTGTTACTGAAATTTCTGTTTACCTCAACGAGGGCTGTTAAAAGCAGGGAAAATATACACATAAGTCAAAATCCGGGTTTTCATATCCGGATTTTTACATTTCCATAAGCCGGTAAAAAATTGTAAATTCGCGTGCAAATAAATCAGATATAATGAGTAAAAGTATTGAAGAGTTAAAATCTCTTACTACACAGATCAGAAGAGACATTTTAAGAATGGTTCATGCTGTTAATTCAGGCCACCCGGGCGGAAGTTTAGGTTGTACAGAATACTTCACAGCACTTTACGGAAAGGTGATGAACTATCATCTTCCTTTTACGATGGAAGGGAAAAATGAAGATCATTTTTATCTATCAAACGGGCATATTTCACCTGTTTTCTACTCTACTTTGGCAAGATTTGATTTCTTTCCGGTGGAAGAACTGAAGACTTTCAGAAAACTGGATTCAAGATTACAAGGGCACCCAACTACTCACGAGGGACTTCCTGGAATCAGAATCGCTTCAGGTTCTCTTGGACAGGGGCTTTCTGTAGCACTTGGTGTAGCACAGGGTAAAAAATTAGACGGAGATCAATCTCTTGTTTACACACTTCACGGAGATGGTGAACTTCAGGAGGGGCAGATCTGGGAAGCTTTAATGTATGCTGCTGCTAAAAAAGTAGACAACATTATCTCTACTATTGACTACAACGGACGTCAGATTGACGGAGATACAGATGATGTATTGAGCTTAGGAAATCTTCATGCTAAACTTGAAGCATTCGGATGGACTGTACTTGAGGAGAAAAACGGAAACGATCTTGAAGCCGTGATTGCTATTCTTGAGAAAGCAAAAACTGAAACAGGAAAAGGAAAACCTGTAGCAATCATCCTTCATACTGAAATGGGTTATGGTGTAGATTATATGATGGGAAGCCACGCTTGGCATGGAAAAGCTCCTAATGATGAGCAGTTGGATGCAGCATTCAAGCAATTGTATTTAGAAGCTCCGGCAGATTACTAATATCTTAACATCTCGATTAAAAAAATAAAAATGAAATATACATATACAGAAAAAAAAGATACACGTTCAGGATTTGGAGCTGGATTAGCAGAGCTGGCTGACAAAAACCCTAATGTAGTAGCACTTTGTGCAGACCTTATCGGTTCTTTAAAAATGGAGAAATTCATTGAAAAAGCACCTGAAAGATTCTTCCAGATAGGGATTGCAGAAGCTAATATGATGGGTATTGCTGCAGGACTTAGCATTACAGGAAAAATTCCTTTTACAGGAACTTTCGCTAACTTCTCTACTTCAAGAGTATATGACCAGATCCGTCAGTCTATCGCTTATTCTGGAAAAAATGTGAAAATCTGTGCATCTCACGCAGGTCTTACTTTAGGGGAAGATGGAGCTACTCACCAGGTTTTGGAAGATATCGGAATGATGAAAATGCTTCCTGGAATGACGGTTATCAATACTTGTGACTACAACCAGACTAAAGCTGCTACATTGGCAATTGCTGATTTTGAAGGTCCTGTATATTTAAGATTCGGAAGACCGGTAGTTCCTGTATTTATTCCGGAAGATATGCCTTTCGAAATTGGAAAAGGGATTATGCTACAGGAAGGTACTGACGTAACGATTGTTGCAACAGGGCACCTTGTATGGGAATCTCTTGTAGCGGCTGAAGAGCTTGAAAAAGAAGGTATTTCTTGTGAAGTGATCAATATCCACACCATTAAACCTTTAGACGAAGAGATCATCTTAAAATCTGTTGAAAAAACAGGAAAGATCGTTACTGCTGAAGAGCATAACTACCTTGGTGGTTTAGGAGAGTCTGTTGCGGGAATGCTTGCAAGAAAAAGACCTACAAGACAGGAATTTGTGGCCGTAAATGATACTTTTGGAGAATCTGCAACGCCTGCTGAACTGATGAAGAAGTATAAAATTGATGCTGAAGCTGTAAAAGAAGCCGTAAAAAGAATCTTAGCTAACTAGGAAAGTCTTTTCAATTATAAAACAAAGCCGTCTCAGTGAGACGGCTTTGTTATTTTTTTTCTACAATAACTATTTCAGTCCAAAGTTTTTAGAGATTCCTACTCCTACTTCTTTTCCGAAAGAAAGATTGAAATTGCTGCTGGTAGCATCAATGCCATCTGCTTTTAAATGGCTGTATTTAATTCCTCCAATATTGAAGTTTAGTCCAAATCCATTCTTGAAGTTGATAAATAATGCAGGGGTAAAGCTGGTATAAAACCCGTTAGATTTCACTTCACTGGTAGAACCCAAAGTAGTTGTTTTCATATTCTGATTTTGGTAACCAGCACCTAAATCTCCATAAACAGCGAAAATATCACCCAAAGGAACTGCATAACGAACGAATGGCCCAATAGCAAACTCGTTGGTTTTCAAGGTAGCAGGATTATTATTAAAAACTTCTTCTTGCTTCCCGGAAGTAATAACAGAATTGATACCTATTGTCCAATTTTTATGGAACTGATAACCTACCGTTGGAGTAAAAGTAAACGCTTCGGTACTGGATACTTTATCACCCATGAATTTATTATTGTTATTACTATACCCAATGTTTCCACCTACTAACAAGGAATTTTTCTGAGCACTTACCATTCCGAATACTGCAATAGCAGTCATAACTAAGATTTTTTTCATTTGTTTTGAATTTTAAGCATTTATTAACAATTAACATGCCAAATCACAAAATTAGTTAAATGTAAATAAAAAAACCGACTCTCTTAACGCTTTAAAAAAATAAACAACATAAACAAAATCAAACAATTATATAATAATAAATATTAAACACATACAATAAAGGGTATATGTCCAAAATAAAATATTAACAAATATTAAGAAATTAATTAATATTTTATTCAACATTTAAAAATAAACCATTGTATTTATTAATTTATTTGCGTTTTAATTAATAAAAATACACAACTCATTAACCATCAAAACTATAGTAGATCCATACAGAGAATCCTGGTTTACAATCAGCTAATTTCATAAATAAAAACTCAGCGGTTTCTTTGAAACCGCTGAGTTTTTATTTATGATTATTCGTTAAATTATTGATATGCTCTCCTATACTATTTTTATCAGGGCTTTTCAGTCATTATTTAGGCTGATTCACGGGAATTCCCACTGCCTGCAGTACCGGGCATAATACTTTTTCTATATACTCATCTTCCCTCCTGTTTGAAGCCTTAGAACCTGAAAAATAATTACTGATTCTATAATTTTTCACAAACTGATTTCTTTTTTTTCCAATTGAAAAATAATAAGTACCCCATTCTTCATGGATAAAATAGGTCATTTCATCAAAGTTCATGATCTTTCTGGAAAAATACAGCTTTCTATAAATGCATTTCTGAGATTTATCAAAAATATAGGTTACCGGAATTTTGAAAATAAGATCAAACAGAAAGTAAATCATATAAACACCCCATAACCCCACAGCGATCTGAAAGGTATTCAAAGACATCTGGGTCCTGTAAAAGTAAATAACGGGAAGTGCCATAATCCCAGCAACAAGCCACCATACCAAAAAGCGGATAAAGCTGTATTGGGGCATTATACGGATTTCATTTCCGTCTTCCCTGAACCTATACCGATCTGCTACGTTCATCATTCAAATGATTACTATTCATAATATCTTCCGTCTCATTGATCATTTTCTGTATTCCTTTATGGGAAACGGCTTGCCCTAAAACTAATTTTTTATCTTTTCCATCTGCATGAAAATGGATGGAAAGAAGCACATTGGTGGTAATAAACCCCATATATTTCGTTGCCAAAACCTCAAAATTCGTAAAATCTTTTAGGTGATATGTTTTTGCGGGACTAAAAACGGTATGCTTTCCTGTAATGGTCTGCCGGTCCATATCAATGATAAACTTCTTTGTAAAGAAATTGATCGCAATAAGTACAACAACGGCTATCATCACATAGGATAACCATTTAATATCTATTCTGTAAAACAATATGGCAGTGGCAATAAAAAAGATAGCCACTATAAAAACAAACACCGGCTGGTTTTTAAAAGTGTACTGGTTTCCTTCTTTTTTGTAATATTTTAGTGTATTCATAATTAATATTTTCTGTTCTTTATTTGATTTGGATTAATTTTCCCTGTCTATTTCCCGTCCAATCAGCTTTTCCAGCTTCCCAAACATATTTTCAATGCTTAACACTTCGAGATCAGGGTGATTTTTAAGCCATTGAGCATTTAAATCTACGATATCCTCCTCCAGACTGTAGAATGAATCGTTTTTCAGTTTGTCTCTTGTTTTATTGGGTCCGAAATACTCGCTTTCTAAAAACTTCTGAAGTTCCCCTTCTTCTAAATTTTCTACCTTGAAACACTGCTCAAGAAATAAATCCAGATTTTTGTGAGCCCCTATTTTTTTTAGGCCATCTTTTATAATTCCGTTAAGTTCAGAGGACCATCCCGAATTCCAGACAAACTGGGAAAAATTCCCGTTTTTATATTGGGACAGATAGTAATCAATAAAGTAGCTGGTTATTGAATCTTCATGCATATGATCTTGTTCCACACCTTCTTCATTCAGCAGATTGATAACGGAAATATTAGAACTAATCACGTCATAAGGTTCGTTGCTATTGAAAGAGGTATCTGAAACAATTATTTTATTCAGTTTCATATTTTTATAATCTAAGGTGTTTTCTTACTCTATATTGGAGATCAGCTCCCCCATGTACCCATCCAGGTCAGGTATTCATTTTTATATTCATTATTGTTGAGCCTCGTAATGATATTTCTCAAATCTTCCGTTTCAAATTCATATTCTGAAACTGTAAAAATCAGAAATATATCTTCACCTGTAATCTGGCTAAAGAAATTCTCATTTTTAAGTTTTTCCAACACTTCAATACAGCATGAATATAATTTGCTTTGAAATCCTTCAAACCATTTATCATCTTCATCATGTTTATCAAGTTCTGTTCTCAACTGAGTACAGATGTCATTGAATTCTTCCTCTGCCCCATCCATCTCATATGTCCATTCAGCAGGTTCATATTTATAATACAACGCATCATCTTCATCTGCATTTTCAAGCATCGTAAAGGTATTTGTGGCAGGACATACGGTCATAGCTCCTTCATCACTGTATAATGCAAAACTATAGATCTTCTCTGCACCATGCTGAGTATACATTTCCAAAAAAGCTTTCTTCGCCGCTTTTTCTATCTGTTGTTTTAAAATTTCGAAATCCATACTTCTTTTTTAAAGAGCCGATAAAAGTACCCTTATCCTATTAAACCAGCATACTAATTTTTATAAAGCTATGTCTGTTTTCAGGATTATAGCTACCTTATTCATCATTTCAAACCCTGATGTTAATGAATCCGAATCTTTGGAGGAGCTTAAAGTGAGCCATACTAATAAGATTTAATGCTTCAGAAAGACTATCTAAATGATGAATATATAACACAAAAACATTTCTAAAAACAACTTATCGGTAACCTTGCATTATTGTGTACAATTGAAATTTTTTCAAAGTTTCAAACATTATATGAATACTTATTGCCTTATTATTTCAATACCTTTTATATTTTCTTTAAGCTTTGAAATTCATTTAAAAACACGTACTTCCTTCACCTTTTAAATATGCACATTTTCCTATTAAAATTGCAAAATAATTGCAAATCATATCCCCATAATGTGATGTATTTATATTTAGCTTTGAAAAATCAACGTTGATGGATATGTTCTGCATATTTAATTGTATGTGTACAGTACAAAGTTAATATGGGAATAATCTATCCCCATGTCAGGGATTATATGACAGACAATAATACATTAACTTAAAAAATTCAAAAAAATGAAAAAGCTTAAAGGAATGAAGAAAAACTTTTCTTCACTGGAAAACAAAAGAATAAAAAGAAATGATTTAAAATTTATTAACGGTAGTATTCAACAGTATACAATTGAATCTAATACGGCCCCATCAGGATGTTATGAATCAGACCATTATGCATATAATGGAGGACCATATGAAGGCAGAGTAATTGTTTGCTAGTAAGGAATAAGGAGGGTGAGCTCCCCTCTTTATTAATTAATTAAGTTATGAAAAAACAAAGTGCAATTAGCTACAGT